>SWCH01001618.1_pt2 | contig 43873 bp, 38 predicted proteins | sample 4690051 | NCBI WGS metagenome assembly SWCH01 (sample SAMN10267282, study PRJNA491770) | bioreactor metagenome | isolation source: DHS bioreactor inoculated with | place: Japan: off Shimokita Peninsula
ATGTTTTCAAAATGATGACAATATCGATTTGTGAGCAACAATAATAATATGTTTTTTAATTATAATAATATTTCTTGCAAAAGCTTATTAATAATATTATAATGATTAAAAATACTTTCTTTAAAAATAAAAAAATGAGGATATTTACAAATGACATATGATGAAAAAAAGAAATTTATAGTTAACATTCTCTATATCATAGCAGTATTTGCAGTTGCATATTTTATTTTTAAATATGCAATAAAATGGGTCATGCCCTTTTTAGTTGGTTTTTTAATTGCATTCATATTAAAACCTGTTACCGAGTTTATTACAAGAGTTACTCATATTAAAAGAAATGGGGTATCAATATTTGTTATAGGAGTTTTTTATTTCATAATAATAATATCTATATGGCTATTATCTGCTTTTTTATGGAACGAAATATCTGGTTTAATAAAAATAATGCCTAGCTTATATTTTAATAAAATAGAACCATTATTATTTAATATTAACAACTGGATTGTGGATAGAGTAAAAATGCTTTCACCGGAAATTGCCAACACCCTTTCCAATATGGTAATTAATGGTTTACAATATGTTGCCTCCATAGTAAAAAATTTATCTATATATTTGGTTTCAGCAATAACCGGAATTATTTCAAATATACCATTATATTTAATTACAGTTATTTTTACTATTGTTTGTTCATTTTTCATAAGTGTTGATTATAGAAACATTACTTCGTTCATCAAACGTCAGCTACCTGATAGAGTTAATTCAAATTTAGTTGAAGCACGTAGTTTTTTATCTGGCACATTATTAAAAATGATTAAGGCATATGCTATAATATTATCAATTACATTTATTGAAATGCTCATAGGGATGTCAATATTGAAAGTAAAATATGCGTTGCCTATTGCTGCAATTGTAGCAGTATTAGATATTTTACCTTTATTGGGTACAGGTGGAATTCTCGTTCCATGGGCAATAATTGAATTAATTTTAAAAGATTATCGTATGGGCTTCGGATTATTAATTATATATATAGTGATTACTGTAGTCAGAAATGCTGTTGAACCAAGAATCGTTGGTCATCAAATTGGACTTAACCCTGTGATTACAATTACAGCAATGTACGCTGGATTAAGATTATTTGGATTTGCCGGATTTATTTTAGCTCCTATGATTTCAATTTTAATAAAACATTTAAATGATACCGGTAGAATACATCTTTATAAATCATAATTAAATTATAAATGTTTAAATAAAAATCGTGAAGAATTGTTAATCTTCACGATTTTCACTATATATTAAACTATATAAAAATACATCATTGTAAAATGACAAAATGTACCTGCTAAAACAAACAAATGAAAGAGTTCATGAAATCCAAACCATGGTTTATCTATATTAGGCTTTTTTAACCCGTAAATCACTCCACCAACAGTATACATAACTCCACCTAAAACAAGCCAAACTACTCCGCCTAATTCCATACTTTTAACGAGGGGAGCAAATACTAAAACAGAAATCCAGCCCATCCCTATATACAAACCCGCACTTACCCATCTTGGAGCATTAATCCAAAAGATTTTTATAAAAACCCCTATTAATGTTACAGTCCAAACCACTCCAAGAAGAGTATAACCTACAACACTTTTCAAGGTAAGAAGGCATATAGGAGTATAAGTGCCTGAAATTAGTACAAATATCATTATGTGATCCAGCTTTCTCATAATAAGTTTGGCTTTCCGCTTAGATGCGTCAATAAAATGATATATCGTACTTGTTGAATACAATAAAATCATGCTTAATCCAAATATAATAAATGCAATTATACTCATTGTATTATGCGATTGTATTGCATTATACAAAAGCATAACCATTCCTATAATGGCAAATATAACACCGCCTAAATGCGTAAGAGCACTTGTTATTTCTTTCTTATCTTTATTCATTTTAGCACCTTCCTTATATAGTTTTTAAAACTATGTTATATAGTTATGATATGACTATTTTTACAATTTGTCAATATATTTTTCTTGATATATAGTTTTTATTACTATATAATGTAGAAAACAATATTATTATGTATTTCAAAAATGAAGTGAGGTAAAATCAATGCAGCTTGAAGAATTTTTAAGTTTTATAAATAATTCTACATTTCTAAATCAAGTAGAACTATCTAAAATTCCTAATATTAATCTATATATGGACCAAGCTCTTACATTTATGAACGAGAATCTTTACCAACGTAATCCTCAGGATAAAACCCTTACTAAATCTATGATTAACAACTATGTAAAAAATAATTTAATACCTAAACCTGAAAATAAAAAATACTTTCCACAACATATTATTGCCCTAATTTACATTTTTTATATGAAACAAATTTTATCACTTGATGATGTAAAATCTATTTGCAATTCTTATATGGCAAATCATTTCGAAAATGATGATATGGCTGAATTATACAAAGTCTTCCTTGAAATAGAAAAAGAAGATGCAAAGAATATGGAAGGAGAAATAAAAGCTCTTGCATCAAACTTATATTCTAATAAATCTTGTGAAAAGTTTGATGAAGATGAAAAACTTTTTCTGTTAATATCATTATTATCTTCTAGAGCAAATACATATAAAATAATGATAGAAAAATTATTGGATTACAATTCTAATTTCAATTTAAAAAACAAATAAATAAATTAGGAACAAAATAATTTAATTAAATTATTTTGTTCCTAATTTTTCCTAATTTTCTATATATACTAAAGTTATTTATTTTGCAAATATAATATATTGAAATGCAGGACTTGCTCCATAATTATTATAATTTTCCTGAATCTTCATTGCTATTTCATGCAATTCTTCATAATTTTCTGAATTTTTCAATTTATTAACTTTAATTAGAGCCTTATCTACTCTTTTTGCTATTGCTTCATTTTTTAATGAGTTTACTTCTAGGTCATCAAAATCATCTACAATCATTAAACCTGCATCTGAAACAAATTTTAATATTTCCTTATGTAAATACGTTTGATGATGATAAATTCCATAATATGTATCAACTAAGCAATCTAGATTATGTATTAAGGCATGCGTCAAGGAAGAACCTGATTGTCCGTCAGCAGGTATTTCACTTATAATAATCATCCCTTCATCTTTTTTTATCCTAAGGATTTCTTTTAACAAAGCAGGTATGTCTTTAATATGATGTAAAGAATTAGATATGCAAACTAAATCAAAATATTTATCCGGAAAATTAGTGTGACATCCATCCATCACCTGAAACTTTACCTTATTATTTCCGGCAAATTCCGTTTCTGCTTTTGCAAATCCATCATTAGAAATATCTATTCCTATAATTTCATCATATTCATTCAAATTATTAACTAATTGTTTGATAAAAGCACCATCTCTTGTTGCAATATCTAAAATTGTTCCAATTTTCATATTACATAATTTATCATTAAGATTTTTCACTTTCTTACTCCTTTAAATTCGTAGTTATCACTAGGTTTTAATCATTATATATCAAATTATTATGCCCTATTTCTATATGTGGAGAGGCATATCTTCACTTTACCATTATTTAATGGAAAAATCATTAAGAATTTTTCTATGATAATTATTTATATAATTTTTTTAAAAATCATCTAAAAACCGCTATAAGAAATTTGTATTACCTTATGTATACGGTTATTTAGATGATTTTCATAAATAAGGGGATTATTAAATCTTGATCATACCAAGAAATTACTAACTATTTTATTGTAAATATTATATTTTGTTTGTATTCTTATATAATTATCTTAAACCATCTTCACACTTAGCTTCTTCTTTTTTAAGTCCGCCTACTCTTGGATGAGGTCTTCCGCAGTTTGTTACAGTAAGTATTAATACTAATTCATTATCTCTTGGCGCATCTGGAACTCTTACTTCCATTGCATCAAAGTGAGTTCTTACAAATGCTGCATCTTTAAAGTGTACAGGGACATCTATTGAGCATCCTGGATAACCCATTTTCTTAGCTGAAGGAATAATTGCTTTTCCTCCACCTAAACAATCTCTAAATGGCTTGCCTAATGTTGGATGCAGTAAAGCAGCTCCATGCTCAAGCTCTCCATTTCCTCCGATTATTGCTGCTTTTCCATAGCTTTCTGCTTCACTCTTATCAAATCCGGCTGCGCTTAAGGCTCTTTCAACTAAATCTGGTGTTATTGATGAACTCCATTCTGACAATGCTGATAAATCTTCAACAAATTTACCTGCATATGGGTTTTCAAATACTACTGCAATAGCCACTCTTTTGTGGCTTCCTTCTACTTCTTTTCCACCATCACTTTTGATGTCTTCTACAATTGTGTAATACTTTCTAATCTTAAAATCCATTTTTATACCCTCCATAATTATATTTATTTGTTATCCTTAATAAACAAATAATTAACAAACCAAATTAACAAACTTCTGCTTTTGTTTTTGGTGGTGGTGTATTTTTGCTCTTAGTAACCATTACTTTCCCGTCAACAACCACCATTGAAATACCCGGTAAATCTCCTGCTTCTAATGCTTTTAAACTATTTTCTCCTACTGAACCCATTGGAGTATCCATTATTACAAAATCTGCCTCTTTTCCTTCTTCTATCAATCCTGTATTTAAACCATACACCTTTGCAGTATTTCCGGTTGCAAAGCATAATGCTTCTGCTGCTGTTACGTCTGATTCTGAAGCTATATAAGACACTGTTCTCAGTACTCCTAACGGTATGAATCCTGTACCTGATGGAGAATCATTTCCTACTATTATTCTATTTAATTCACCTTTTGCTTTAACTGCATTTACAGTATGCTTCATTATTTTATAATTACCACATTGTACTATCTCTAAAGTTAATTTTGTATCATTAACAAGCTTATCCACTTCTTGTGGAGCTATTGCTGTTGGCCCGCCATTTATATGTGATACTACATCCGGATCAGTTTTTATTACATCATCCGCAGTTATTGTACTGCTTCCGGGTATAGATGTTCCACCTGTGTGCATCATTACTTTAAAACCATTTTTCTTAGCCCATTTAACCATCGGTGCTGCAATTTCCGGATTATTGACTGAACCCAGTCCTATTTCTCCTACCAGCCAAACTCCTTCTTTTGAAAGTTCTTCAAAATCTTTTTCTACCAGCCCTTTTTCTAAAATTAATGCTCCACCATGCAATTTAACGCCACCCGGTCTGGCATTTTGTGAACTTTTATGTGCAACCAGCGCCAATGCTTTTGTACCTGCAGCATCTTTTGGTCTCCCTGGTGTATGACACTCTCCGGCTGATATCATTGATGTAACGCCACCGTTCATTGAACCCTCTATGAATCCTAAGGTATTTAATCTTGGTGTAAAATCGCCCAATACTGGGTGAACATGTGAATCTATAAATCCTGGTGCAACGGTTGTACCATTTGCATTAATAACCTTATCACAATTACAATTATCTAAAATACTTTCATTTCCTATCTTTTTTATTTTTCCGTCTTCTACAATAATTGTATTTGCTTTTGATACAGGATTATTAATATCTCCTGTAATTAAAAGACCTATGTTTTTAATAGCTAAAGTTGACATTATTCTACCTCCTATAATTTTATATATATTATTATACTTATTAAACCTAGCATATTTCATGCCATTTATTCAATAAGTTAATATTTAGAGAATTATCACATATAATCAAAACATGTTATAAGCATAAAGCAACGCAACATTTCAATTTTGTAAAGTTACTCTTTTAAAATAATTATAATACACTGTTAAGCTTGTATAACGAATATTTCAAAAGCGAAATAATCTTTTCGTTTATGAAATGATTATCTCTAATATAATACTTATATTTTAAAAACTGAAACCAAATTCTTCAATTCAAGTGCTATTTGGGCAAGGTCTTCACAAGATTTACCTACCTCTGCCATAGAAGCTGCTTGCTCTTCAGTTGAAGCTGAAGCCTCTTCTGTACTTGCTGCATTTTCTTGAGCAATTGAAGATAAGTTTTGAATAATACCTAATATCTCAGCCTTTTTTTCTTCCATATCTTTACCTGAAATATTTAATTGTTTAATAGCATTTTCTGCATTATTCATTGCCTTTAGTATTTCTTTATATTTGTTTTCAGAATTTTCTACACCTTCCATTTGCTGTTTAAAATAAACTAAAACATCTTGTATAGTTTTTACAGAATTAGTTGAATTTAATTGCAACTCATTAACTGCTTCATCTATTAATTTAGTTGAATCAGCAGATTGTTCAGCAAGACTTTTGATTTCAGCTGCTACGACTGCAAATCCTTTTCCATGCTCTCCTGCCCTTGCTGCCTCAATTGCAGCATTTAAAGCCAATAAATTTGTCTGTTGTGATATTGATGCAATAACTTCACTTGCTTTACCAATGTTATTAGCACTTGTATTAGTTTTTAGAATATCTTCATATACTTCTTTTATTGATATTTCATTGTCAGATGTCTTCGATGTAAGGTCGTTCATAATTTCTAATCCGTCATCGATTAATTTAATAACTATATTAGTATCATTGTTTAATTCTTCCATATTTTGGTTGTTAGTTTCCATTAGGCTGCCTAGTTCATTAACTTTAATGGAACCAACTTCTGTATCATGTGCTTGATTACTAGCGCCTCTGGCAATTTCTTCAATTGAACTTGCCACTTCTTCGGATGAAGCTGTAGTTTGTTGAGCTGTTGCACTTAACTCTTCAGAAGATGCAGCAACTTGTTCAGAAGTATTAGTTATATTTCCTATAAGTTTTATGAAACTCTTATTAAGTGTATCAATGGCTCTTGAAAGTTCACCTGTTTCATCTTTTTTGGAAAGATAAGAATTTGAAACTTCTTTAGTAAAATCACCTGAAGCAATTAGCTTTATGTGTTTTGTAATTATTGATATAGGATTTGCAATCTGCATTCCTATTAATGAAACAAGCACAACTGCAATAACTATCATTATTATAGAAATTAAAAAAGCATTTTTTGCTAGTTGTGAAAGTTCTGACAATTTTCATCATTATGGGCTGTAACAGCTAAAGACCATTCTGTTCCACTAATAGGTGTATATCCTATAAGGCGGTCATTAGAGCCATCATGATATTCACCTGCTCCAGTTTCAGCATTTATCATCTTATGTACTATCTCAGAAAGTTCATTTATATTATCATTTTCTGTACTGCTCTCTAATAGATTGTGGCTGTCAAGTACTAAATTGCTATCTTTATGAGCTACTAAAGTACCTTCTTTATTAACAATAAAGGTTTCACCATTTTCACCAATATTAATATCACTTACAATATTGCTTAAGTCACTGCCATCTCTTACTGCAGCTATTACACCTGTAACTTCTCCATTTTCTTTAATTGGAACTGCATAAACTATTATAATTGTTCCATCTTCTTTACTAACCAGTGGATCTGATACATTACTTTCACCATTTATTGCTTTTTGGAAAAATACTCTATCCTTTAATTCATATGTTTTTCCATTTGTTGCAACTGCATGTCCGCTGGCATCAACTAGATCTACTATTTGATGACCACTTCTTTTTAATTCTTCATTAAGAAGAATTAACTTATTTTCCGCTGAATTTGTTGAATCAGTTATCATTGGTTGAGATGCCAATGTTTCTAGTTTTCCTATCTGTTCTTGCATTCTCGCTTCAATTGTTTTGGATACTTGACCGGCGATAATTTCCAAGTCATATTTTGTAGAACTTACTAAAGCATCAGATGCCTCACGATATGACATATATCCTAAAACTGTACAAATAGCTATAATAATAGCAGAAAAATACGTTACAATTTTTAACTTTATACTTTTCATTATTTCCCCCAAATTTTTTTATTTAATCATACATATGTAACATTCAAATTTTCTGGGCATTTGACTATATTGTTTCCGACACATATAATTGCGCCTTTTATTATAGCTCTTTTATATAAATCCTCAGCTGCGCTCAGTCCATTAAATAAAGCTTTATATTTGTTTTTTTCTTTTATTTGCCCTACTTTTAATGTCACCATCTGTCCAGGTATATCTGTTCCTGAATCTATTTCCTCAGCTAAACACCGAACTATATTTTCATCATCAACATTTGTCATGTTACCAAGATATGTGGCACAAGCATCAGCTGTAGCAGCATCTTCTGCCAATACCACTGCAGCTGTAGCTATACCTTTTGTAAAACTTCTTCCTCCGATTCCACTAGTACATATACCATGAATATTCATGTCTTTTGTAATTGTTAATACAAGTTGTCCTTCATCTGCATCTTTATGCAGAGGTATTCCAACCTTAATACCTTTTCCCGTCAAATCAATCAGCGCAATGTCTCCGCCATTATTAACAATTACTCTTGTCCCGCCTAATTCTACAGCGTATTCCAGTGCAAAATCAGAAAAGGATCCTGCTACTGCTCCTAGAGTATTTAACTCTTGATACCCGCTCTTTTCAACCGCAACTATCATTTTATTTAAAACTTTTGGAAGCACATCACTTGTTTTTGTGTAAGTTCGCATCTTGCTTAATTGAGGCAGATAAAAAGCTAATTCGTCAAGTTGAGATACCACACGTTGTGCAGTTAATACTCCAATTTCAGGAACTCGCTTTTCTCCCACACATACATCTATTACCATTTGCATCGGTCCATGATTTATAAATACTCTGTTGTCAGGAAGTTGTTGAATCATAATTATTCCTCTGCTTCTAATTTTTTGAGAAGTTCTTTCATACTAATTATGTGTTCTGTATGTCCTCCAAGTTTCTCAAATTCATTTCTTGTCATAGTATATTCTATGGGAACAACTGTAGCAGGAGTAGGTACCCAAGTAGTTGATTCAGGAACCATTTTTGCTACATCAACCATGAAGTTTATTCCTCCGCCAGGAAGAATAAATACCGGAGCGCCGGCAACTGTCATACGAATATCCTCATCATGAACTGCATCTGTTAATTTTTTAGGGAATTTTGTAACACCTGCTCTGGCACTTCCACCGGTACCGCCGGTGCATATAACAGAAACCTTAGACTTTTCACATGTGTCAGAAATAAGTTTAACAACATTAATTACTTCTTCTGTAATTGTAATTTCTTTTATGCTTCCATCTTCCTGCACTTCTAATAATGAAGCTTTTTGCCCTGTAGTTTCTGTAACAAGTATTTTATATCCCGGTTTTGCTATATTCATATCTACTGATTTTACTGCATCAACAGGGTTTAAAATTGTTGTTCCGCCCCAGCCATGTCCACTTTCTCCGAAATATCTTCCTCTTGTACTCCTCACTCCGGCTGGCACTACTCCACTGTATTTCATTCCAACTTCTTCACCGGCAAAATGTTCTGAAAGCAATCCTATTACATGGTAGTCAAGAATTATTGCTTCATCTACAACATCAGACAAAAATCTTGCAAACATCCCTATTGTAGCACTGCCACAACCGACCCTCATAAGCTTTTCTTTTAAACCGTCTATAATAGGAGCTTCACCTTGTTGAATTTCTAAAGTACTTCCATTTTCAATTTTCAAAATTACCCTGCGTCCGTTGGCCAAATCTACTATTGTTCTTGCAACTACAAAACCATCATTTCCATGGCTTAACAAGTTTGCTCCTCCAATAGATAGCATCTTTGAACCATATTCTTCAGTAGTAATGTGTCCTACTACTTTGCCATCTCTTTTTATTTTTGCTCCTTCATCTCCAATATGCATGTTTGTATCAATCTTTACTTTTACTCCGCTGTAACTTAGTGGAGCTTCTGTAACAACTGTTACAACATCTACACCATTTACATTATCTTGAACTATAAATGGAGCCGGACGGCAGCATGGATAGTTTGTCCCACTGCCTGTAGCTGTAATTAACGGTTTATATGGTAATGTGGTATTGGTTGGTTCTTTAGTAACAGCTTCAACTACAAGCTTTCTATTTCTCTTTATTTCACCATTTACATTTGTATATCTCTTGCAAGCTCCTGTGCTTCCGATTGGTATTGTACAGCTGACGGGACAATTTTTACACCTAGCTGTATTATACACTTGTTCTTCTTTCTTTTCAATTGCCCCAAAAGAACATACTCTAAAACAAATACCGCAAGATACACATTTATTGTTAGTTTTTGCTTTTTTATCTACCATTTCCATTGCATCTAACGGGCAGTTTTTAACACACAAGCCGCAACCCTTGCACTTATCTACAATTATATTTATCATATAAACATTCTCCTACCTATATTAATATTTACTTCTACATTAAACAAATTATTCTATAGTTAGTTCAACTTAATTACTAATTATTCTCTTACATACTTGTCTTCAAGTTCTCCAAACTCACCTAATCCAACTAAATTGTTAAAATCCGGGAATGTAATCATTTTATCAGTATAGTTTGCAGTTGTTTCATCAGCTTTTAAAGCTTCCATAAGGTCAAACATAGCTTTTGAAACAACATATGTTGATGCAGTAGGATATATTACTAAGCTGTATCCTATTTTTTCTAACTCACTATTTTTAAGGAGTGGAGTTCTTCCTCCTTCTACCATATTTGCTAAAGTCGGAACATTTATTTCTTTATGAACTATTTTCATTTCTTCTTCACTTTCCAAAGATTCAACGAATATCACATCAGCTCCTGCTGCTTCATAGGCTTTAGCTCTTTTTATTGCTTCATCAATTCCCAGAACTGTTCTTGCATCTGTTCTTGCAATTATAACAAAGTCTTCATCTTTTCTAGCTGCTTTAGCTGCTTCAATTTTACCAACCATTTCATTCATGCTTACTACTTTTCTCCCAAGCATATGACCGCATCTTTTTGGTGCTACCTGGTCTTCTAATTGAATAGCTGCTACTCCTGCTGCTTCGTATTCTTCAACTGTTCTCATAACTGTTATTGCATTTCCAAACCCAGTATCTCCGTCGGCAATTACGGGAATTTTTACAGAGCTTGCCATTTTTCTGGCTCTATCCAGCATTTCAGTCATGCTTAGCAACCCTATATCAGGTTTTCCTAATGCGCTGGCTGCTTGGCCATATCCTGTCATATACACTGCTTTAAATCCCGATTTTTCTATAACTCTGGCAGTTAAAGCATCATGTGCTCCTGGTGCTACCAATATATCTTTAGAACTTAATAATTGTCTTAATTTAGTTGTCATTTTCATAGTTTTACTCCTAATAATTTTATAATTTAAATTGTTTGCTAAGTACTTCAAATGCATATTCACTATCAATCTGTGAAATAATACCTCCGGTATATAACAAATATTTTTCATCAATTAATATTTTTGGATCATTTGGCAAAAGAGAAATTCCTTTATCCTTTAACGCATTTTTTATGATATTCTTGCTTTCCTCCAGTGTTCTATAGGCAAATATACCACCAACACCTATTATTGTTTTTACATTTCTTAAATCTCTTCCTACGGGCATCCCTGGTGAAACTCCTGTTATAGGGTCAGCTACAGTTGAAATATACCCGGCATGTCTTTTTAAAGCAACTTCTACGGCTGTTTCTGCTAAAAATGTATCAAACATATATTCTTTATCATCTTCTGCTATATGCATTGGGTTTTTTTCCATGCTCTCACAATAATTTAAAAATTCCTCCAAAAGTTTATCATCTTTTATACCTTTTTTATTGAATATGGTCTTTGGATTCACTGTATTAATTATACCCAAAGCACTTACACGCATCCCTAAATTGCCTTCAACTGTTCTATATGAAATTTGTTTTTCATTGCTTACTATTAAACCAATTTCTTCATCTTCAAGATTTTCAAGACCAGGTATTACCGAATGCACGTCAGTTGTAGCACCACCTAAGTCAATTACTATTATATCTCCTATTCCCTTTTCAAGATATGTTCCTTTTGCTAATAGTTCTGAAGACATAAGAACAGCACCTGGGGTAGGTATGATTTTATCATTTGTAATCTCTTCTTGTAATATGCTTAGGCCCTGTGCCTTTGTAATTTGTTTTATAAACTCTCTATGAATTACATCTCTGGCTTCGTCAACTTTCAATTGATGAATAGTTGGCATAATATTAGGAACTCTAATATGTGATATATTTCCTTCTTTTAATATCCTTGCAACTTCACCTTGAGCATTTATATTTCCTGCTATTACAACAACGCATTTCACCTTGCTTTTAGCTATCAGATGTGCATTTTCTATAAGAGATGACTCGTCACCATAATCAGTTCCGCCTGCTAAAAGTATAATATCAGGATTTATTTCTTTTAAAATATCAACTCTATATTTAGGTTGATCTTCATTAGATACTATTTCAAGTATCTTTGAACCTGAATTCATTGCAACTTCTTTTGCTGCCTTGGCTGTTACTCTTGCCATATATCCTATGGCAACCATTCTTAGCCCTCCAGCTGCACTACTAGAAGAAAGCACATGTTTAGCTTCTATCTTTTCTTCACCTAGAATATTCTTCATCTTATCCCGACCGGCTTTTATTCCTTTGTAAACATTATCTACTGTTGTAGGCGACTGAACAGTCGCCACCAACTCACCATCTTTAAATAACCTCTGTTTCGTATAAGTACTCCCTATATCTATTATTAGGTAGTCATATTTACTCATGTAATTACCTTCCTTCAACAGTATAACAAGTTCCTTCCATTATCTTTCTAGCTGTTCTGCTTATAGCAGCCTTGTTTAATATCCAAGTTTCTCCTGACTTATCGGCAGCGGCATCTACTGTTATTACGCCTGCAGGATGACCAATTCTGAGGACACTGTCTTTTTCTCTGCCTTTTGCATTCATTGCTTCATTTACAATTGTACCCTCAATTCTTGCTGCAGCACCGGTACAAATAGTAGCTGTTCCTGCATATGTTTTATGAACAACTTGCATAAACATCAACCTTGAAACAAAATCTATATCATTATCATTTATTTTCTTACCTTTAGTAAAGTCACTGTACTCTTGTGCCGGAGAAATAAATGCTATCATTGGAAATGCAGGTATTTCTTTAACGGCATCTTTCCAATCATTTACTAAACCCATTAGTTTTGCACCTTTTCCTCTTATTTCTTCTAATGTAGCTAACATTTCTTTGTTTTCATCAATTTGTGATGGAGTTTCTATCCCAGTCAATTTCAAATCTTTTGCCCTTACAAATACAACCGGGTTTGCTGCATCTACTAAAGATACTTCTATCTCACCATATCCGGTTACATCTATTTTATCAATAGTATTGCCCGTTGGTAATAATTTTCCTGTTGATGATCCTGCAGTGTCTGAAAAATCAATAGTTATTTCCGAACCTGTTCCAGGTACTCCCGCTATGCTGTAATCACCTGTTACTTTAGCTTTACCGTTTTCTACTTCAACTCTTTCAACTAATATCTTACCTGTATTTGTGTTGTGAACTCTAACCGTTGTATAAGGTTCTTCAACCTTTACAAGTCCTTGATCTACTGCAAAGGGCCCAACACCTGAAGAAATATTTCCACAGTTTCCTGAATAGTCAATTTTTGGTGCAACATATGATACCTGAGCAAATGTATAGTCTATATCAGCATCTTCTCTTGTCGCCGGTCCAATAATTGCTAATTTACTGGTTAATGGATCTGCCCCTCCTAAACCATCTATTTGCCTGATATCCGGGCTTCCAAATACCTTTAATATCAATTCATCTCTTTTTTGTTGATCTTTAGGCAAGTTTTCTTCTTTAATAAAAATTCCTTTGCTTGTACCTGCCCTCATAATTACTACATGTGTTTCTCTTTGTTCCATAATATTTAGTCCTCCTAAATTTAATCACATAGCTATTTTTTATTTTTTCTGCTCTCTAAACTTACTCCGATCCATTTAATAAGTTCATCAAGATCAGTACCAGGTCCAAAAAATTCATCTACACCGAGGAATTTTGCTCCTTCATCTTCGATTTTCTTTTCAAACATTGCATGGTCTTCTTCTTTTTCAGCAATTCTTCCTCCGGCAATTACAAGCACTTCATCCCTTAGCCCAAGTTCTTTCAATCGATTTTCTACTCTTGGGAACAATGTCATTCCTAATCCAAGCAAATTGCTTACTCCTACTACACTTGCCTTAGTTTCTGCAACTACATCGGCCACTGTTTCAGGCAAATTCATACCTCTTAAAAATATTACTTCGTATCCGGCTTTTTGAAAAGCTTCTTTAACCATGTTAATTCCAACAACATGAGCATCTGCTCCTACTGTCGCTAACACTACCTTATCTTTTTTTGTTACTACATAATCTTGTGGAATTTCAACCTCTTCCTTAGTAATCGGCATATACTTTTCATCTACTCCTAATGGTGTATACCCAGAAATATATCTTCTGATGCCGTCTTTATCCCTATGAGTTTTTACAAATCTCTTAAGATCCCATCCACCGGCTCTAGGTGTATCAAGAATACCGTTTTTACCCGCTTCTACTATTAAATCTATAAGTTCATGCTCATCATATTGATTCCAAAACTCTTCATTTATATCTTCAGGTCTTAACATTTTCTCTTTTTTTAATGCTGCAGTTAATACCGCCATTGCTTCAGCCTTGATTTCTTCTTTTCTTTCATCTATAAATGAATCATGAATATCTACTTTATATGTTCCTTCAAATACATTTTGCGAAGCCCATATAGCCTTAGCCATAGATTCACCTGTAGGAATCCCTACGTTTTCTGCAGCCTTAGGTCTATAAAAGTTAGCACCTGCAAGTTTTGCAGAAACTGCCATCCTAGCAAAGTGTGCCTGTTCTGCAATAAGATCAGCCGGTGGATTTTGGAATGTTTCAGGTACTGCTATAATAAATTCACTCCAAATAGTCTCTCTAAAAGCCTTTACTAATGCTAAATCAGCAAGAATGTTAATTCCGGCTACATTCATTTGAATGGCACTTAAAGCTCTGTCCAGCCCAGCTTTAACCGCTAATCCTTCAGATAATAAACACATAGCAAGCGCCATTCCATCTGTACCCATAATATTATTTATATGCTTATGAGTGTCAAGCTGAACAAATATGTTATTTTCTGCACAAATTTGAATTGCTTTAAATCCATTCACTACTTTTGTTCTAAAATCATGAATTCCTCTTCCGCCAAAGTGAACATGAATAACAGGTCCTAAATCTGTACCATCAAATCCAGCTATTAGCGCATTTAATATATTTATATGAGTAGTATCCCCTGTGGCATTTATTCTTATTGGATGCTTTGAGCCTCCGCCCATTTGAACGTATTCTCTCTCTCCAGCTGGTGTAATTCCACCCTTGCCTCTTGATTGTTCAATTAATTCTATTCCATCAAGAGGGTCTATATGCCTTGTAGCTTCTGAATGTACAAAATGGAATAATGTTGTTCCATGTTTTTCAGCCATATTGTACATATATTGTGATTCTTTATATGTTTCTTCAGCACTATTCCTTCCAAGTATAGGATTTAAAATAGGATTTCCTGTTTTTATAGCCTGTCTTCCTAGTTCAGTTATTCTATAGCCACTTCTGACTACTCCATTAACTTCTCTTGGATAAGGATCAGGCAATCCTTGAACATCTCCATTTTCATCAACATATGGCATATTTACTCCAAATGCTTTTTCATATGCTTTTATTCTATCAATGTCTTCTTTAATAATTCTTTCTGTATTTGGTCTTGCTTTAGCCATTATAGGGCACCTCTTTCAATTAATTTGTTTCTTACTTTATTAATTAAGCCGCCTGCTTGTAAAGTTTCCAGTGTAGCTTGTGATAAACTGTTAAGAACATATTTATTTTGTGTTCTGAGATTAGTTATTGTACTGTTTACTAGATCAACATTAAATTCATCATCTTCTCTTGATTCACTTTTTATTTTATCTATATATTCACAAACAATTACAGGAAGACCTATATTAATAGCATTCTTTCTAAAAATCCTTGCAAATGACTTAGCAATTACTGCTCCTACTCCTGCACTTTTTAAGGCTACCGGAGCTTGCTCTCTACTTGAACCACATCCAAAGTTATCATCTGCAATTATTATGTCTCCAAGTTTTACCTTCTCAGCAAAATCAGGTATAATACTTCCACAAAGCGCTACTTTTTTAAGCTCTTCAACCGGATATGACATAGCATATCCGGGAAGAATTTGATCAGTATCCACATTTTCATTTAATAAAAAAGCTTTCCCTTTTATATTACCCATTTTATTAACCCTCCAATGGAATTACAGTCCCGGGACTAGTTATATATCCCATTACTGCACTTTCTGCTACCGTTCTAGGTGAAGCCAAATATATTTTAGCTTCTTTATGTCCCATCCTGCCCGGGAAATTTCTATTTGTTGTAGATATTGCCACATCTTCTTTTGCAAGCAAACCTTGATGAGCTCCAAAGCATGGACCACAGCCAGGATTAGTAACTATTGCTCCTGAATCTCTGAATATTTTAGTCAACCCTTCTTCTTCCATCCTAGCTAAAACCTTTTTCGAAGCCGGTACTACTATCATATTTACACCTTTATCTACTTTTTTACCTTTTAACACCTCAGCAGCTATTTTCATGTCAGAATATCTTCCATTTGTACAGCTTCCAACAACAGCTTGATTAATTTTTTGACCCTTAATCTCACTAATAGGCTTAACATTTCCAGGTGATGAAGGGCATGCTGCAACCGGTACTAAGTCCGAAGCATTTATATTATATATTTTCTTAACTTGACCAATTTCTTCTTCTCCTTGGTCTATATATCCTATCATAGCACCCATTTCAATCATCATATTTGCTATAGTCATTTTCTCATCATTTTTTAACCCAAGAATAGTATTTCCGCTAAATATTACTGCCTTGTCTGTAAAACCATTGGTTCCAAACTTTCCTATAACATATAATATAATATCTTTTGCATAAACACCGGGAGATAGTTCACCATCAATATTTATGAGATAAGTTTCAGGTACTTCTAAATCAATTTCTCCAAGCGCCATAACAGCTGACATTTCTGTTGAGCCAACAGGTATTGCAACTACTCCGTAAGCTCCGGCCGTGCAAGTGTGAGAATCTGCACCCACTATAATATCACCTTTTTTATAGAGGTTTTCTTCATGAACTATTTGATGTATAACTCCTTCTGATCTGCCATCAATTTTCGAACCATATTCATTACAAAATTCATGTATTGCTCTATGCTGAGTCCTTGAGTCTACGGACGAGCACGGAATATTATGATCTAGTACAAACACTACTTTTTCTTTGTCAAAAACTTCTTTTACACCTATTTTTTTAAATTGTTCCACTGCCATAGGACCAGTAACATCATGAGCTATAACTAAGTCAACTTTTACACTTAATTCTTCTCCTACTTTTACTGCTTCTTTATTAGCTTTTTTAGCAATAATTTTTTCTATAACATTCATTAACTTCACCCTCTTTCTATGCATCAATTAGAACAATACCTAATTTATTTGCTATATCAACAGCATCTTGTCTGGATGGACTTGCATCTCTGAGAACTAATCTTCCTCCACCCCTATTTAATGCATCTACCATATATGTTCCTTCGTCAGTATATATAGTAACTCTTTGAACTTGATATTCATCATCTTTAATTATTTCTACTTCAATATTTTCTTTTTCCACAAGTTCCATTACTTCTTTGTACATTTTTCCATCGGCTGTAGATGAACCATAAACAGCTCCCATCAATACTCCCGGAACATTTATTCCTCTACGTGCAAATAATTCAGGATAAAGTTCTATTTTTACTTTCTTAATTTTCCCCTTTTTTAGGAAATGTGCTATTCTTCCTGTATTTGTTGGAGAACCAACAGCTTGGCTGCTTCCGCCTACAACAGCTTCACCTAAAGTGTCAGTGATTGGTCTAGAACCTTCCGCTAACCTTTTCGCTATTTCTTTTGCTTTAACAAGTGTATTATCAATATTTTCTTTTTCTTCATCCTTAATTGACTGTTCTATAAGTTTTTCCACAGGTTCTTTAGTTTTAAAAAATGGTTGCATAAATTCTACTACAGTAGGAACTATAGTTTTTCCTGATATCGGGTGAACTTCCGTTGCCATTGCCAGCATTACATCAATAGGCACATTTACCTCTATATCAGTGCGCACTGCTAATCCTGCTGACATTGTACCCACTAATATAGCTCCTCCAATATGTGTTGCACAAAGTGCCGGAACCATAACCCTAGGTGTACATGGAACTGCTATTGTTGGTGAAATTGCCATAACCATCGCACGCTCTGTGGCTTTTGGGCTTCCTTCATACAACTCAACTGTTGCTGCTGCAACTGCTGCTGCTCCGGCTCCAAATCCCTCCATATTGCATCCTGTCGTAATTTTTCCTACTCTGAACATTGAACCAACTTTTAACAATATTGCTGCTGCTTCTGCTATCTTGATTCTTTCGTATCCTGTATCAAACATAGCTCTTATAAATCCTGTATATGGACATGAATCACCGGTACCGGCACATGGATTTAATCCTAAACTATGATTGCCTGTTTGTGCTGCAATAGTGTTTACCAAAGCTCTATCAACGAATTCATCTTTAAATAGTTTTGGTCCTTCAATATTATTTAATTGTGATGCAGTAGTTCCAAGTAACAAACTGCTTCCAGCAGTCAACCCTACTTCTACAGCATTTAAATTATGCTCAAATTCTTTTAGTACATCTTCTAATATTTCTTCCTTTGTTTTTTCTGTTTGAATTTCTGTTTCTGCTAATACAACATCTACGAATCTTAATTTATTTTTATCTGCTATTTCCACTATTTCACTTAGAGTCAATGGCATTTTTTCTTTAATCATATCTTTGATGTTCATTACTTAGCTTCCTCTCTTACTTCAATATTTCCCAATTCTTCATATACCCTTATTACTGCTGAAATATCTTCCGTACCTAATCCTTTAGCTCTTGCAACTTCATACATTTGTTGAGCTACATTTCCAACAAGTAATGGCATTTTTAAATCTTTAGCTGTGTCAACAGCAAGTTGTAAATCTTTATATTGTAAATCTACAGCAAAACCAGGTGCAAAATTACCCTTTGCTATAAAGTTTTTATACTTTGCAGTCAATGCATATGATGAACCTGAACTTTGACTAATGATATCATACATTACTTCAGGTTTTAACCCTGCCTTAACACCTAATGCAAGTGCTTCTGATACTGCTGCCATGTTAATACCTAATAAAAGGTTATTTACTAATTTAATAGTATCACCCGCCCCAATATCACCAACATGAAATACTTTTGTACCTATACAATTCAAAACCGGCAGAGCTTTATTAAAGGCTTCTTCGTCTCCACCAACCATAATTGTCAACGTGCCTTTTTGAGCACCTGCCACTCCGCCGCTTACAGGTGCATCTAATACTTTCACACCTTTTTCGCTGGCTTTTTTAGCAATATTTCGTATAGTTTTAGGTGTGATACTACTTAAGTCAATATAAATTGTACCCTCTTTTGCTCCTTCTAAAACTCCACCCTTTCCTGTAACTACACCTTCTACTATTTGAGAATTAGGAAGAGATGTAAATATTATATCTGATTCAGCTGCAACATCCGAAGCATTATGACCTTCTTCCGCTCCCATTTTCTTTAATTCATTTACAGCATCTTTGTTTAAATCTGTAACTTTAAGATTATGACCCTTGTTAATTAAATTAGCAGCCATATTTTTACCCATAACGCCTAAACCTATAAAGCCTATTTTCATTTTATTTCCTCCTATTTTTTATTGCATTATACTCTTTACGATACATTATATATTATAGCAATTTCTATGCCAACCTTAACTCTTGTAAAACAGCAACTATTTTAATCCCAATCTTTCAAAATTGAAATGTTTTTTCTAAAACATTCATAAAAATAGAGAGAAAAGCAATTCTGAATCATTTCAACATTGAAACGTCTGTTCAATTTTGAAATGATTTAGAATTACATAAAATAGAAGCGTACATAGTACACTCCTATTTTGCTGAAGCACTATTTAAATTTTTTTACTAATATAAGCTGAAAGATTGATTAATACAAAACCTTATAATTATTCTAGATTCAATTTTAGGTCGTTTTCTTTAATCCAACCTTTCTTTCTCATAAAATTAGCAATTAACGGAGTAAGAACTACCGGTATAACAATATATAATAACAAAATACCTGCCCACATCATTGCTCCGCCTTTTCCTGCTGTAGACATTGTATTTATCGTTTCTATAATACCTACAAAACCACTAGTTCCCATACCTGAACCTATTGGGCTGTTCTCCATCATAAATATCATTGTTGCCATTGGACCTGTAACAGCAGCAACTAATGTTGGAGGTATCCATATCTTCCAGTTTCTAACTATATTTGGAACTTGAAGCATTGATGTTCCTAATCCTTGAGACGCAATTCCTCCCCAACCATTTTCTTTATAACTCATTACTGCAAATCCTACCATTTGAGCACAACATCCTGCTGTTGCTGCTCCACCTGCTATTCCTGTTAGTCCAAGCATCATGCAAAGAGCTGCACTACTAATAGGTAATGTTAATGTTATCCCAACAATAACTGAAACCAAAATTCCCATTATAAATGGCTGTAAAGTTGTAGCATACATTATTAAATTACCTGTTGCAGTCATAAATGCACCAATAGCAGGACCTACAGCTGTTCCAACCAAAACTCCGACAATAATTGTAACTGCTGGAGTAATTATTATGTCAATTTTAGTTTCTTTTGATACAATTTTACCAAATTCAGCACCTAATATTGCTGCTATAAAAGCACCTGCAGGTCCTCCTAAGGCGTTTCCCGCTGTACCTGTTATAGCAGAAGCAAATAATACTAATGCCGGAGACTTTAATCCATAAGCAACAGAAACACCAATTGCTGCACCTGTCATTTGCTGAGCTATAGGCCATACAGTTTCACTTAAGAACGGTATATTCATCTTTGTACCTATAGTTCTAAGTATAGTACCAATTAATAAGGAAGCAAAAAGACCTTGTGCCATTAAACCAAGCGCATCAATTAGATATCTTTGAACCGAAATTTCAATGTTTTTTCTTCTTAAAAACTTTTTGAATTTTGATTCATTTTTTACTTCATTTGTTGTCGTTTCGTTTTTACTCATTTTCAAACCCTCTTTTCTTTTAATTTTGTTTTTCATTTAATGCCTCTATTATTTTTCTAGGTGTTACAGGAACCTCAGTGAACCTAACTCCAATAGCATCATAAATAGCATTTAAGATTGCGGGTGCAACTGGTATTAAAGCTGGTTCTCCTACTCCTTTCGCACCGAAAGGCCCTGTTGAAGTTGGGTCTTCTACAATTATAGGATATATTTCTGGCATATCCATAGCTGTGTTTATTAAATATTTCGAAAATCCTGGATTTTTAATAGCTCCCTTTTCTAACTCAAGTTCTTCTAGCACGGCGAATCCAATTCCCATAGCACATCCACCTTCTATTTGTGCTTCTACCATCTGAGCATTTATAGCCTGACCAACATCATGAGCTGCAACAATTTTTAATACATCTACTTGGCCTGTATCTGTATCCACTTCTATTTCTACTATATGGGTAGCAAATGCATAACAAGCATAAGGATCACCATGCATATCTACAGGATCTAATGTTGTCGTATCTGGGTTAAACGAACCACTTCCCAATGCAATTTTTCCTCTTTTTTTCAACTCACCCATTAAAGTTAAAAAATCCATTTGTTTTGTTTCATCATTTTTAACAAAAACATTACCATTTTTAATCTCAACTTCATCTTGTTCAACACAAAAAACTTCTGAAGCTACTTCCACTAGGGTTTTCTTTGCTACTTTTGCCGCTTCGCAACATGCATTACCTGAAATATATGTTTGTCTGCTTGCTGATGTGGCTCCACCTTCAGGTGTAACTCCAGTATCAGCAGCAGTTACGTTTACATCTTCATATTTAACTCCTAATGTTTCGGCTACTATTTGAGCCATTACAGTTGATGACCCTTGACCTATATCAGCACATCCGACTAAAGCTGTTACAGAACCATCACCATGAACCTCTACAAAAGCTGCAGCAGGATTTGGTAAACCGGTATTTCCTATACCATACCACATACAGCCTATTCCAGTACCTCTTTTTTTCATCCTACTTCACCTCTCCTTCATTGAAAATAACTTCTTTTGACTTTTCTACTGCCTTTTCAATGGTTTCTACTATTCCAACACTGTCATATAACTTTTGATTTGTAGGTGTGAAACCGCCTACTCTCAACGCATTTTTTAACCTAATTTCTATAGACGACATTCCCAATTTTTCAGCAAGTGCGTCCATTTGTCCCTCATGAGCTATTGCTGCTTGAGGAACTCCAAACCCTCTATATGCTCCGGCCATTGGATTATTAGTATATACAAAAGTAGCATCTATTCTTACATTTGGTATACTATACGGACCGCTTATATGAGTCATTGCTCTGGAAATAACAGCCGGTCCATATGACGCATATGCACCTGTATCTGAAGTTAATTTAGCTTCATAAGCAAGTAATGTTCCATCTTTTTTCGCCCCTGTCCTAACCTTCATCACAATAGGATGTCTCTTAGATGAAACCTTCATAGAGTCCTCTCTATTTGTAACAATTTTTACAGGTCTTCCCGTATGATATGCCAGTAATGCAGCATGGCATTGTACTGATATGTCAAGCTTGCCGCCAAATCCTCCGCCGGTAACTGCCTGTATAACTCTAACTTTATTCTGCGGCATATTTAAAGTTCTTGCTACCTCTCCTCTGTCAAAATGAGGATTTTGAGTCGAGCACCATACACTAACTATTCCATTTTCGTATTTTGCAACACCAGCTTCAGGTTCAATAAACATATGCGCCACATAATTAGTTTTATATGTATTTTCAACTATGACATCACACTCTTTAAAAGCTTCCTCAACATTGCCTTTTATCAGATGTTTTTCTTGAAGAATATTAGTTTTTCCATGAACTTTACGAGACTCTTCTTTCAATGCATCTTCTATACTAAAAATTGGTTCTATTTCTTCATATTCTACTTCTATTAATTCCAAAGCCGCTTCAGCAATTTCTTTTGTTTCTGCTGCAACTACGGCTAATGCATCACCTATTCTCCTGATATTGTCATCAACCAATACAGGTTCATCTTTAATAATGATACCTATTCTATTTCCTCCGGGTATATCTTTATAAGTCAATACTGACACAACTCCCGGTAAAGCTTTTGCTTTGCTAGTATCTATGTTTTTTAAAATAGCTGAAGGCACTTCGCTTCTTTTTACTGCACCATAGAGCATATTTTCAAATTCTATATCAGCTGCAAATTGCGCTGTACCTAAAACTTTACTCAACGAATCCTTTTTATCAACACTTTTACCAATTATATTAAAATTACCCATTTAAATTCCTCCTTTCATCTACTTATCTCTAGCCATCTCAACTGCTTCAATTATCTTTTTATATCCTGTACATCTACATAAGTTACCTGACATAGCTCTTTTTATTTCATCTTTATTAGGTTTTGGATTTTTCATAAATAAAGCTTTTGCCGACAGAATCATTCCCGGTGTACAAAATCCACATTGAACCGCTCCTGCTTCTATGAAGCTTTCCTGTAGTTTATCTAATTCTCCATCTTTAGAGAGTCCTTCTAGAGTGATTACACTGCATCCATCTACTTGCGGTGCCAAAACGGTGCAAGAAGTTACCGTAATACCATCTACTATAACAGTACATGCTCCGCATTCTCCTTCTCCACAACCTTCTTTTACACTTTTCATATTTAAATCTTCTCTTAGCATATCTAATAATCTTTTATTTGATTCAACTTCTACAACAATATCTTCATAGTTTAAATTAAAATTTATTTTTATCTTACTCATCTATATTAGCCTCCTATTTATATTATCGAATTTCTAAATCTGAAAGGATGCTTTCAAATGTTGCCTTGGCAATGCCTTTAATGCTTTTGCTTTTATACTTTGCACTATTCAGCCTACGAAGCGAACCCGGAGATCCTTCTACAATTGTCTTATAAATAGTCGTGGACATGTTGTCTATTAAACCATACAAGTTTTCTCTATTTATTTCTTGTCCAATTATTTGGTTTTCTATTTCATATAATCTGCTAGGATGTCTAGAAACAGCTCCTAAAACAAATTGCGCTTTAGTACATATATTAGATGCATCTTTTTCTAACAAAGCTCCCATACTCATAACAACTATAGCTAAAGCCTTTCTTCTGCCTAATTTAGTAAATGCTGTTGCTGTATTATCATTTGGTTCATCAAAAAATATCTCTGTGAGCAATTCATCTTTTCTTATTTTTGACTTGCCATTATCATAAAAATCTATAAGTTTCATTATTCTTTCTTCTTTTTTACTTTTTAATACTACACTTGCATCTAGTGTAATTAAAGCAGCCACGGAATCGGCTGCAGAAGAAGAGTTTACAATATTGCCTCCGACTGTGCCCAGGTTTCTTATTTGCGTAGACCCAATCTCTCTACATGCAGCAACAAGAATTTTAGCCTTTTTACTAAGCAATTCATCATTTTCTATTTCACTAAAAGTCATAGCTGGTCCAAATTTAATCAAACCATCTTCGCTTTTTACATATTTTAATTCTTGCAACTTATTGATATTTACAATTTTATCCGGTTCTATACGACCTTTGTGAATATCCAAAACAATATCAGTTCCGCCGGCAATAATATGTGTATCATCATTTGCATTTTCTAAGATATCTAGTGCTTCTGAAACCGTTGTTGGTGAAAAATAATCATATGTTTTCATAATTTTCCTTCCTTTTCAAAATTTTCTTCCATTTCAAAACTTTCATTAAATTAAAGTTTGCAAAATAATTAACTTTTAACTTTAAATTTTCAATACCCTTATCATTTGCAATAATCTTGCCAAAATTTAAAATATAATTTTTTTATTTGCAACTTACATATAAATATTTTATAAACATCTAAGAAAATGTTGTATTTACCTAATACTCTTGCCTTTATTAACATTAATCTTAATTATAACTAAACATTTATACAAATAATAAAAATAAAAAAAATATTTCATAGTTGAAACACTTTTTTTATTTTTATTATATAATTAATATTTAACAAGGTATTCGATATTTCGTTTTTGCAATGGTGTATTTCATTTGTGAAACACTAGTTAATTTTAATGTCATACTGATTAATTTTTCTCCAAAGAGTAGTTGTACTAATCTTTAAGTAATCAGCTGTCTTTGATTTTATTCCGTCATTTATTTTAAGAGCTTTTTCTACTATTTCTTTTTCATATCCTTGAAGCATTTCATCGAGTCCGCTTCCATTTGTATCATCACTGCTAATTTTATCCCTTATATTTCTAGGCAAGTGTTCTACTTTTATTATTCTTTCATTTCCAATAATATTGAAGGTTTTCTCTATACAGTTCATAAGTTCTCTTACATTGCCGGGCCAGTTATAATTAATCAGCATGTTTAATGCGACTTCATCTATACCTTCAACAAATTTCCCAAATGTACGATTCATTTGTTGAATGGAATTTTGTATCAAAGCAGGAATATCCTCTTTAATATGTCTTAGTGAAGGAATATGTATATCCAAAACATTTAGTCTATAATATAAATCTTGTCTAAAGCTGCCTTCTTTTATTAATTTATCTAAATCCTTATTTGATGCGGAAATAACACGAATGTCTAACTTTACAGTCTTGGTGCTGCCTATTCTAGTAACTTCTCTTTCTTGAAGAACTCTTAATATTTTTGATTGCAGCTCCAAATGCATTTCGCTGATTTCATCTAAGAATAAAGTCCCTCCATTAGCCTGCTCAAACGCTCCGGCAGATCCACCTTTTTTAGCTCCGGTAAAAGATCCTTCTTCATACCCAAAAAAATTGCTTTCCATAAGATTTTGTGGAATAGCAGCACAATTTATTGGTACAAAAGGCTTATTAAATCTACTGCTAGCATTATGTATTGATTGTGAAAACATTTCCTTACCTGTGCCGGTTTCACCAAAAATCAGTACATTGGAGTTCGACTGCGATGCAATATATGCAATTTCTTTAGCCCTTTTCATTTCTAAACTATTACCCATTATATCAGAAAAATTGTACCTTACACTCTGATACTTCTTCATCTCTTTTAATAGTTTATGACTCTTAAGCACTTGGTCTTCATTATTAAATGCAAATCCAAAATAATGGTCTATAGGTATCCTGACAGCGTTAGCACCACTTATATAATTAGATTCACCAATAATTGGTTTCTGCTTTTGCATTGCTTCTCTTGCATGCTTACTTATTTCTCCTAAAAAATCTGTACTTTCTTCACCATTTGAATTAACAGAAGCCAGCCTTTTACCCTCTGCGTCAAACACTACTGCTTCTCCACCGGCTACCCTTGCAATAAAAGGCAATGCTTCAATAAGTGAATTTCTTAAAGTGTTGCTATATCTTACTCGTTCTACATTGCTACAGCATATTACATAATCTCCAAAAGGAATACACCAGGTTTCAGCCCTTGCCTCGATTTGAGACATACCGTATATGGCATGGTTTTTTTCTGCTGTTTCTCTTGCTAAATCAAAACAAACACCTTTTAACCCTTCTATTTCTTTACCAGATGAATCAACTGTCTTTATTCGTTCTCCATTCTTATTGGTAAGAGTAGCATATCCGGCAGTTACTCTTGCCACAATAGGAAGTGCATCTAAAAGCATCTCTGTCACTTTATCCATAATAAAGAAATAACCTCCTCATAAAATATTTGTACTTTACACTTATTTATTGTTTTTATTTATTAAATATTGTTTATTTTCTAGAACTTACTATATCACGCAATTGGCAGTGAGTCAACCCGGAAAGGACTTTGGCAGGTTAAAAGATTGTCTCCTCAAAAACCTAAAAAGCAAGGTTAACAATTTTCATCGTTAGCCTTGCTTTTATATTATAATACTCTTAAACTAATCCTTGCGCCATCATAGCATCTGCTACTTTCTTAAATGCAGATAGGTTTGCACCTGCTACTAAATTGTAGCCTAATCCAACTTCTTCAGCAGCATCTCTTGAGTTATTATGTATATTAACCATAATATTTTTAAGTTTTTCATCAACTTCTTCTGCTGTCCACGAATATCTCATAGAGTTTTGGCTCATTTCTAACGCTGAAACTGCAACACCACCAGCATTAACTGCTTTTGAAGGGGCAACTACTACGCCGCTTTTTTGAAGATATGTTAACGCATCATTAGTTGTTGGCATATTAGATACTTCTATATAGTATTTAACTCCATTTGCAACCATTTGTTCTGCTTCTACCATAGTTACTTCATTTTGAGTAGCACATGGCATACAAACATCAACTTTTTCATTCCATGGTTTTTGTTTAGGGAAGAATTTAACTCCATATTTATCTGCATAATCTTGAACTCTATCTCTTCCTGATGCTCTCATCTCTAACATATAATCTATTTTTTCACCTTTGATTCCATCTGGATCATATATATATCCATCTGGTCCGGAAATTGTAACAACTTTGCCGCCAAGTTCATCTATCTTGCAAACAGTTCCCCAGCATACATTTCCAAATCCAGACAATGCAAAAGTTTTTCCTTTAACTTCTTCTCCAAAATGTCTGAATACTTCTTGTGCAAAATATACAGCACCATATCCTGTTGCATCTACTCTTCCTAAGCTTCCGCCAAATGATATTCCTTTACCTGTAAGTACTCCGTTTTCATAAGCACCTTTTATTCTTTTATATTGTCCAAACAAATAACCAATTTCTCTTCCGCCAACACCTAAATCTCCTGCTGGAACGTCAACATTTGGTCCGATATGTCTGTATAATTCAGTCATGAAAGCTTGACAGAATCTCATTACTTCAGCATCAGATTTGCCTACTGGATCAAAATCTGAACCACCTTTGCCTCCGCCTATAGGAAGGCCTGTTAATGAATCTTTAAATGTTTGCTCAAATCCTAAGAATTTCATTATGCCTGAATATACTGTATGGTGGAATCTTAATCCTCCTTTATATGGTCCTATAGCACTATTATATTGTACTCTGAATCCTCTGTTAACTTGTACTTTTCCTTTATCATCTACCCATGTAACTCTGAAAGCTATTTGTCTTTCTGGTTCAACCAATCTTTCTAGTAATCCTGATGCTTCATACTCAGGATGTTTTTCTATAGCCGGTTCTAATGAATATAAAACTTCTTCAACAGTCTGTATGAATTCTGGTTCTCCTGGATTTCTTTTTTTTGCTTCTTCTACTACTCTTTCAATATAAGCGTTCATATATTAACCCTCCAAAAATTTATAAATAGTAATCCTATTGTTAATTATAACAGGATTCAAATACATTACAACTTTAAAATAAGAACTTTATATTAACTATTTGTCAATATAAAAAAATTATAATAAAATTAATAAGCAATATAACAATTACTTAATTAGTAATTATTTTATTTAATTGATGGTTAAGTAATTGTTAACTAAATGTAATAATTCCAATAAACCTCTACTATCTTAATATACCACTTTTTTTATGTATAATACGCAAAAAATAAAAAAACAGAGCTATGTGGGACTCTGTTTTTATTCACCTATTAATTTGTTATAGTAGTATGTTAATGAAAACAAACTTTCATTTAAATGCACATTTTCTACATATACACCTTCAGGCATCTTTAAATCTTTTGGTGCAAAATTCCATATGGCTTTTATTCCACACGAAACAATTTTTTCTGCTATTTGTTGGCAAACACTTTTTGGGGTACAAATTACCGCTATGTCTACTTTTTCAGTTTTAAGATAATCTTCTATATAATCAATATCCCTTATTACAGCATTCCTTATAGATAATCCTATAAGCTTAGGATTCTTGTCAAACAATGATACAACTTCATAATCGGCCTCGTAAAATCCTGTATAATTAGCTATAGCCTCTCCAATGTTACCGGCACCAACAATAATAACCTTATATTTTTTATCTAATCCTAATATTTTGCCTATTTCAAACCTCAAACTTTCAACATCATAGCCAAATCCTTGTTGACCAAACCCACCAAAATTATTTAGGTCTTGACGTATTTGAGACGCAGAAAAACCAGTCATTTCACTCAATTCTCTAGAAGATGTCTTATTTATTCCCATCCTTTTCAATTCCCCTAGATATCTATAATATTTAGGTAATCTCCGTATTACTGCAGATGAAATCTTCCCGTTTTTGTCCATAGTAACCCTCCTGAATATATTTTAACAATCTTTGTATGCATTTGCAATATTTTTTTTATAATTTACTCACTATTTTTTGTTATTATATCAATATACTTATAATAACAAAAAATAGAAGTATAAAAGACCTCTATTTTTATAATATTATTTAATCCAATATAATTTTTCTATGAATTTTTCATTATAATACTTTCAACAACATTTACTGCATATTCACAGGCATCACAGCATTTTTCCAACCTATTGATAACTTCAGTCCACGTCATAATTTCTATAGGATCAGTAGAAGTCATATGAAGCCTTCTGACAGCCTTAGTATAAAGATTATCTCCTTCCTCTTCCAATCTATTAATTAGAACAATTCCTCTGTGCATTTCTTTTGATTTACGAAAGTTATGAAATTCTTCAAATACCTTTTTTAACTCATAACATGATTTAACTATTATTTCAGAAAACTCTAAGGCCTCACTCCTAATGTTAGGAATATTGTACATATATAAACGTAACAATACATCTTCAATGCTGTCTGTAATATTATCAATTTCGTGAGTTAGAGAAACAATGTCCTCTCTCTCAATTGGTGTAATAAATTCATGAAACAATTTTCGCATTAAATCATGGCCTTCTAGATCAGCATCATGCTCTATATTATGCATTAATTTCATTTTTTCCGGTAACTCCGAAACATTAAAATTCTTTAATGTTTCATCTAGCATATTTGCTGCTAAACAACAATAATTTGATAGTTTTACAAATGTATCAAAATAATTATAATTATTCTTACGTGCCATAATATTCCCTTTCTCATATATAAAATTTTATAAAATACTAGAAAATAAAAACAAATAATTTAGCCATGAGATATCCTATTAATCCACATCCCGGAAATGTTAAAACCCATGTTAAAACCATATCATTTACTAAACTCCAATTTACTGATGATATTCTTTTTGCAGCACCTACACCCATAATAGCTGTTGTTTTAGTATGAGTTGTACTCACTGGTATTCCTGTAACCGAAGAAATAAGTAAACAGGTTGCTGCAGCTGCATCAGCAGAAAATCCTTGGTATTTTTCAAGTTTTACCATATCCATACCTACAGATTTTATAATTTTATATCCGCCTATAGATGTACCAACTGCCATAACCAAAGAACACAGTATCATCATCCATATAGGAATCTGAAAATTTGTTACATCTGACTGTCCGTTTGCTAAAAAAATACCCAACATAAAAACACCCATAAATTTTTGCCCATCTTGTGCACCATGCATGAATGCCATAGCCGCACCGCTACCAATCTGAGCTTTCTGAAAAAATCTGCTGGTTTCTCTTCTGCTTAATCCTCTGCAAAAAAAACCTGTTAATTTTACAACCGTCCAACCAAGAACAAACCCTAAAAAAGTAGATAAAACTAATCCATACAGTACCTTTATCCACTCACTTGCATTTATTCCAGATAATCCATTATGTAAAGATATTGCAGCTCCAGATATACCGGCAATTAATGCGTGGCTCTCACTAGTAGGAATACCAAACCACCAAGCTGCAGTAGCCCATATAACTATTGCAAATAAAGCCGCACATAGTGCAACTAAAGCTTCTACAGAATTTCCTCCAAAGTCCACCATGTTGTAAATGGTCATAGCAACATTAGCATTTACTACAGTCATAATAAATACTCCCAAAAAATTAAATATTGCTGCCATTATAATCGCAGATTTTACTGTAATTGAACGTGTAGAAACACAAGTAGCAATAGCATTAGGGGCATCTGTCCAACCATTTACTAAAATAACCGCTAATGTTAAAACAGTAGTTATTAAGAGCATCGGATTTGTGGTTAACTGATTTATAAACACATTAACTGAAATAGTCATGAAGAGTCCCTCTCTAATTATATGAATTTTTATGAATTTGTCTTATAACATATTTTATACTAGCATATATTATAGGCTGTGTCCAGTATGCATTTTTTAGTGTTAAACAATTTATTTTAAGCTATTTTTTGTAATAGATTTCTTAATAAAATAAAATCAGTAACTAATTTATAATGCCAGGAATATAATAACAAATATATCGTTACAGGAGGTTTTTTAATGAAAAAATTTATTTCTTTACTACTTGTTGTGGTCCTAATTGCATCCCTGCTACTTGTTGGGTGTGAAAAGCAAAAGGAAAAACAAAATGTCCGACTTGTAGAGGTAACACATTCTGTGTTTTATTCACCTCAGTACGTTGCAATAGAAAAAGGATTTTTTGAAAAAAATAACATTAACATAGAGCTTACTAACGGCGGTGGTGCTGATAAATGCATGGCAGCAGTACTAAGCAATCAGGCTGATATCGGATTTATGGGTCCAGAAGCTAGTGTCTATGTTTTTAAGCAAGGCAAGGAGGATTATGTAATTAATTTTGCACAACTTACACAAAGAGATGGTTCTTTTATCGTCGGAAGAGAGGATGATAATAACTTTACTATTGAAAAAATGAAGGGTAAAACTATACTCGGAGGTAGAAAAGGTGGTATGCCTCTTATGACATTAGAATACGTATTAAAGCAACATGGATTAACACCTGGTGTAGATGTAGATGTTCGAACAGATGTACAATTTGATATGATGGCAGGAGCATTTGCTTCAGGTCAGGCAGATTTTACAACATTATTTGAACCAGTTGCTTCAACATTTGAATTAGAAAACAAGGGTTATGTAGTAGGTTCACTTGGTGTTGAAGCAGGTTATATTCCATATACTTGCTATTCTGCAACAAAAAGTTTTATTGAAAAAAATCCTGAGTTAATTCAAAATTTTACAAACGCAATTTATGAAGGAATGATTTGGGTACAAGAACATACAGCACAAGAAATTGCAGAAGCAATTCTGCCGCAGTTTCCTGATTCTGATGTAGAATTCTTAGCTGGTGTTGTACAAAGATACAAGGACCAAGATACATGGAACCAGATTTGGTTTTAAAAGAAGATGGATATAACAGAATGATAGATATAATAAAAACAGCAGGAGAACTAGATGAAGGGGCTCCATACGAAAAAGTTGTTACTACAGAATTTGCTGTAAAAGCAATGGAAACTGTAAAATAACAATATAATAAAACCTAAGCTTTTACACTTAGCAAAAGCTTAGGTTTTACATAGTTATATAATTATTACTTTAATACTGATTAAAAACCGGAGTTACATTCTTATCCTCAAAATTAAGTCCAGCTTCTTCAAATGACAAACCTTCTATTTGAAAATCTACATTTGCAATGTCTCCAAATTGTTTCAAACAAAGAACCACTATTTTGCTCATATCTTCATATTCTTCTTGAGATAAATTAACTGCACCGATTCCAAGATTCAAAACAGCTGTATCACCTTGAACATTAACTCCTTGAAGATTTACACCATATGGAATTTTATTGCTAACTTGTAAATCAGCAGGTGGACCATTAAACAATTTTTCTACAACAGTTATAACCGGATTATCAACTTTTTCAGCTGAAAATGTAATAGGTACATAATATCCTGCAACCTCTGTATCCGGAGATTTATAATAAACTGTATAGTTAGCTCCGTTTTCCGATCCGAACAGGTTTATGTTTTTTCTTTCAAAGGCAGTATTAACTGCATATCCTTTTGATAGTGATGCTAATTCTTTACCTTCCACTAGTACTTCAACCTTATCTATAGTAGGAAATTCTGTCAATGTATATGTTATTGCAGATACCATGTTTTTCTCTTGCTCATAGGATTCTGTATTTAGAATATTTTGGCTAAAGTCTACTCTACATACTCCATCTTTGATTGACATTCCTTTAATTTCTGTGTTTTCAGGCAATACGCCGTGCAAACCAGATTGAGCAATTCTTTGTTCAATTTCATTTCCCTTTACTAAACTCCTTATTGTCGCTTTTGCAATTCCTTCTTCCCATGGAATTTCAGTGTTTACAGGTACAACAAATCCATTTTCATCTTCATAGTACGCTACTATCTCTTTTAATTTTGTATCAGCAGCATTTACAGTTATAGTTTCCACAGATTCGTCTGATTCTCCGTATTCTATGCTATCGTCTACAATAGCAAAATCTGATAAATCAGATATATCTGATACATCAGGATTTGTATCCGACTTTAACCCCTTCATAATATCTAAGGTTCCGCATCCTGTAATACTAACCACCATACAAATGATTATTGTAATAGATATAATTTTCTTATACGCCAATTTCACACCCTCCTCACGCCTTTATATATATAATTATATTAGCTACATAGATGAGATATGAAAGATTTTTTTATTATTTTATTGAACAATTACACTAATACAAATTTACAGTTTGCCGTTTTGCCTTTCTATTTTATCTGCTAAATCATTTAAGTATACCCACCTATCCATTTTTTTCTCTAATTGTTTTTCCGTTTCTATTTTTTTCTTCATTAATTCCTGAAGTTTTATATAATCAGTTGAATTTTTTTCTAAATCATTTTCTAAAGATTTTATTATGTTTTCAAGTTTTGTTATATCTTCATCAATATTTATATATTCCTGTTGTTCCTTGTAAGTAAATTTCAGTTTTTTTGATTTTGTTTTATTTTCATACTTTTGAGATTTAGTTTCTTTGACTTTTTCAAAACCAAGTTTATCCTCATTGTAGATTTTTGCTTCTAAATAATCTGAATATCCACCATTATATTGCTCAACCAAACCATCTCCAGGAAGTTCTAATATAGTATCTACAACCTTATCCAAAAAGAATCTATCATGAGATACGGTTATAACAGCACCACTAAATGTTTCTAAATAATCCTCCAGAATTGTAAGTGTTTGAATATCCAAATCATTTGTAGGTTCATCAAGTAACAATATATTTGGAGAACGCATAATAATACTTAATAAAAATAACCTTCGCCTTTCTCCCCCAGATAATCTTTGAATAGTATTATATTGTAAATCCGATGGGAATAGAAATTTTTCCAACATTTGAGATGCCGTAACTGTTCCATCAACCGTTTCTATAATCTCTGCTATATTTTTAATATATTCAATAACCTTTATGGAGTCATCTATTATTTCTGACTCCTGAGAAAAGTAACCTATTTTAACGGTGTCTCCAATTTCTACAACTCCACTATCGGGCTTGATTCTTCCGGCTATAATATTTAATAAAGTAGACTTACCTGCACCATTGTTTCCTACAATACCAATTCTAGCATCTCTTTTTAATGTGTACTCAAAATTTTCTACTATTTTTTTATTTCCAAAACTTTTAGAAATATTTTTAATCTCTATTGTTTTTTTCCCTAATCTAGAATATACAGAACTTAATTCAAGCTTCTCACTTGTTTCAGTTCCCAGTTGTTCACTTAATTTTTCAAATTGTTCAATCCTTCCTTTTGCCTTTGTCCCTCTAGCCCGTGCACCCCTTTGCATCCATGCTAATTCTTTGCGGAACAAACTCTGTCTTTTTCTTTCACTGCTTAAATCATTTTCTTCCCTTAATGATTTAAGCTCTAAAAATTTAGAATAATTACCTTCATATGAATATATATTTCCCTTATCTAATTCTACTATTTTATTCGTCACTCTATCTAAAAAGTATCTGTCATGAGTAACCATTAATATAGAACCCGAATACTTAATTAAATATTTTTCTAACCAAAGTATCATATCGTTATCTAAATGGTTTGTTGGCTCATCAAGAACTAACAATTCACATGGATTAACCAATGCACTTGCAATAGCAACTCTTTTCTTTTGTCCTACCGACAACAAGTTTACATTTTTATGAAATTCAGTTATCCCTAATTTATTTAATATTGTTTTTGCTTCATATTCCATTAATTCTTTAGTTTCATTGCTTGCATTTAAAAATACCTGTTCCAACACTGTAGTATCCTTTTGAAAAACAGGGCTTTGGGGTAAATAACATATTCTATCATTATTACGCTTTATAACTTCTCCGCTATCAGGGTAGTCTATTTGTGAGGCAATTTTAAGCAATGTGGATTTTCCTGTACCATTAATACCTACAACTCCAACTTTATCACTCTCATTTAAATATAAATCAACATTATTTAATAATATTTTTTCTCCATAGTTTTTACTTATTTTATTTAAAGTTAGTATCATAAATTTCATTACCTTTCAAAATATGTAAGTATAATAATATATTATATCATCAAGCAAGCCAGAAAACGGCTTGCATCACAACGATTCAATAAATACATCAAGACAAAGACTCATGTCTTTGTTTCCTCTGTGTATTTATTATATCATCAAGCAAGCCAGATAACGGCTTGCATCACAATGATTCAATAAATACATCAAGACAAAGACTCATGTCTTTGTTTCATTAGTTGTATTTATTATATCATCAAGCAAGCCAGATAACGGCTTGCATCACAATGATTCAATAAATATAATCAGACAAAGACCTGCGTCTTTGTTTCCTCTGTATATTTATTATAACATATATTAAATAGAAATAATATTCTTATTATTTCAAGAAATAAAATCATAACAAAAAACCCCATATATGGGGTTTTTAAATTGTAATTCTACCTTAATTCATACCTTCAAAAGTACGTACAGCCATTAAAATTGCAGCCTCTCTAGTTGCCATGCCATAGCCTGCAGCTTCCTGAACAGTTGTTGTTGCCTTTGGCATGAAATTACCAGATGAATCTCCCTTTATTATACCTATTTTAGACATATATTTTGTTGCATCAACCGCCCAAGAATAGATATTCTTTTGATCAGGAAAATCTGGAACTCCAGTTATACTGTAATCACCATTAGGTGCTATAGCCTTTATAGCTCTAAACAACATAGCTGCACATTCTTCACGAGTTATTAGTTTTTTAGGAGTAAATGTTGTAGCAGACGTACCGGCAGTTATGCCCAAATTATATGCTTTTAGAATTTGAGGATTAGCTGTATCTGTAAATGGATTTGGATTTGCAGGTACAGAAGCTTTTCCAGATGATTTTTCATAAAGCAATACTGCAAGTTCACAAAATTCCTCTCTATTAATTTGTTTTGTCATATCTGCACCAAGCAATATATCAGGAATTAATCCATACTATGCTGCTTTATCAAGTTCTGTAGTTGCCCAAGTTGACGCTCCTGAATATGCAGGCATACCATGGGATATTGAATTTGAAAACGGAGAATAAACATCTCCACTTTTGCCTGCTAAAGGATAATAGTATAAATCAAATGAATATCGAAATTTAGCTTCATATACTGCTGAATCATAGTTTTCATCATTAACAAAATAGTCACTAGCATCAACAGTGAACTGTTCTGTCATTACCATATAAGAACCCGCATCAACCCATGCTCCATTATTAACTTTAAGCCAAACATTAGTAAAAATTCTTTGATTTGAAATATTGTTCAAAAGTTGTATATCATCATGTGCTTTTGCTGCTTTGAAATATAAATATGGTTGACCATCATCATACTGTTTAAGTTCTACACTCAAAAGATTTGGAGCATGATTTATCAACGCAGCCGGATCTTCTGGTTTTTGATTATTTGAATAAGAAACTTCCGTCGACCATGGAGAATAGTATTCGTACTCTGTTCCAGTATCAGAATTATAAAAACCTACATAAAATCTAACTCTGAAATATATAGTATGATTATCAAAATAACTTTTACCCCCTGGTAATATTCCATCTTCAAAAATTTCTTCGAAGTTATATTCTGGAGCATTTAAACTACCTACCCATACACTCTCTTCCGGATTAAAACCTGCATAGCTTTCAGGAACCCACTCATCATAACCATCTAAGTTAGATCTCCACTGTCCGTTGTCTATTTTGTAATCATATTCAGCATTAACACCAAGACTATTAAATCCGGCCTCATCAAATATACTGGTATCATCTTCCCATATAGCCGCCTGCAAAAGTTCACGTACCTCATCCGATGCACCATAACCAATATCAAAACTCCACCTTCCATTTTCATCATAATCAAGTTCATCGCCATTAAAAATAACACCTACATTAACCGGCGCACTATACTTTGTTGGTGGCTGATAAGAAGCAAACACCGATAATGAACTAGATACTAACAGAAATACTAATACTACAATAATAATTTTTTCTTTTAAATTTTTCAAAATAAATTCCTCCTCCTTATTCTAATAACAATTCATTTGAAATCAAAATAATAATTTCAAGTCGCTATTGATTTGCCTTCATTTTACAAACTTTTTGCAATGTTAGGCCTTTGTTTACTGCTTGACTAAGTTAAATATACATGTTAAAATTATACAATAACTAAGTAATAAACTTTTTTTAATCATAATCTCATCCATGTTTTTCTAACTGCTTTCACTAACTATTATACTAATATTTTACTTTAAAGTAATCACCCTAAGGGTGATTTTCAGGATTTAAATAGGATGATTTTATGGATGATTTTTGAAATATCTTAATTTTTAGTTATTATTAATTACGGAGGTGCCTATTAGATGAAAAAAGTCATAATTATATTTATATTTATTTTTTTATTATTCTTATATTTATTGTCTGGGTGTACTTCTATTAAAATGTTTAATCATAAAGAACCTATAACTCTAACTATGTGGCACAATTTTGGCGGAGAAATGCAAACAACTATGGATTATCTAATAGATGAATTTAATAATACTGTAGGGAAGGATAACGATATCTTTTTAACTGTCACCTCTGTATCCTCTTCAGCATCTATACAAGAAAAACTAAATATGATTGTATCCGGTGACCCCGGTGCACCAGAAATGCCAGACATTGCAACATGTTATCCACAAACTGCCATATCATTAGCGGAAAAAAAAATAATTACACCTCTAGATGAATATTTCTCTAAAAGTGAGATTTCTTTGTATCTGCCACGTTTTATTGAAGAAGGAAAACTTTACGATGGTAAATTATATGTTTTTCCATTTGCTAAATCTACAGAAGTATTATTTTTGAATCAAACTATCTTTGACCGTTTCTCTAAGGCAACCGGTATATCAGTTCAAAGTCTTTCAACCTTTGAAGGTATTAGCAAGGCATCAATGGAATATTATCAATGGACAGATGAACAGACACCGGATATATCAAATGATGGAAAAAACTTTTTCAAAGCAGATTCTATTTTTAATTTAGTCCAAGTAGGAATGAAACAACTGGGAGATAGCTTAATTAAAAATGAATCATTGAAGACTGACTCTCCAAAATATAAGCGCATTTATAATTGTATATATGAACCAGCTATAAAAGGTGGGTATGCAATTTATAACGGTTATTCTTCGGATCTTTCTAAAACCGGGGAAATAGTTTGCTCAACTGGCTCAACGGCAGGTATTTTATTTTATGGTTCTAAAATTACATATCCTGACAACACTACAGAAGAAGTTGATTACACGGTACTTCCCTTCCCTGTTTTTAAAGAAGGAAATAAAATTGCAGTCCAAAGAGGAGGAGGTATGGTTGTTGCATCTTCAACGCCAGAAAAAGAAAAGGCTGCATCAATTTTTCTAAAATGGTTTACATCTACTGAGCAAAACCTAAATTTTGTTGCTTCTACAGGATATCTGCCTGTTACAAACGAAGCATTTGGAAGCAGCATTGAACAAGAAATAACTGCAAACGAAAATGAAAATATAAAAAAACTGCTTAGAACAGCTATTAATGTATATAAAGAATACGACTTCTATATTACTCCTGTATTTGATTCATACAATTCATTAAGTAAAGAGTATGAAAGCAATTTTGAATGGCTTGCTACTGAAGGCAGGAAAAGATATCTTGAGTTGCTCAACACTATGGATAGAGAAAGTGCATATGAACAAATACTTTCAGAAACTTCATTAAATATATCAAATGAATAATATAAAATAGAGAATAAAATAGTATCGGGAGGAAAAACATTGGCATTTTTTAATATAAGTACCAGAATGAAAAATTACAAATTAATTATTAAAAATGCGAAAGATTCCGGTCTTTCAATGCGACTACGCCTCTTTGTTTTTTTTCTTGTATTTTTATTTACAGTAATGCTTGGAATTTTAATTATATTAATGGCAAATGGTGTATTTAAAACAAGCACTAAAGAAATAAAAATACTTATGGAACATGAACTTTCTGATATATCAAAGCATTTATACAATGATTTTGAACGTATTTCAGTTCAAGGAGTAGACCTTGCAAAAGACATATCTGTAAGCCTTGAAAAATCATTTAATGAATATGGAATAACAGCTAACCAACTACAAGAAAATCCAGAACTTTTAGAACTCTTTCTTGACTCTGAAGCCGAAAGGCTAACAGAAGCACTTAAAATTTCAAGAACTTCCGGAGTTTTTATGATTCTGGATGCAACTATAAACCCTAAACTAGACGATGCGGAATATTCCAGAGCCGGTTTATACCTTAAAAACATGGAGCCAAATATTGTAAATTCTTCTTTTTCAAACATTAGGTTTTTGCGTGGACCAATGCCAATAGCTAGAAAGAACAATATTTACGTACTCCCTCAATGGGATATGGAGTTTAAAGTTAAAAACAGAGATTTTTATTTCAAACCCATAGAAACTGCAAGATCAAATAATCTATCCATATCTAGACTATATTATTGGAACATTTCTGATACTCTGCAGGAAAATAACGAACCTATAATGCTATGTTCCATACCTCTTATAGATTCAAAGGGTTACGTTTTTGGAGTATGTGGTTTTGAAATGAGCTCTATGCTCTTTAATCTGTCATATTCCCCTGACAACAACCTATATGACCACGTTTTTTGTGTATTCACTAAATTAGATTCAAAACATTTAAGATTTTCAAAATCTCTTATTTCAGGAAGCTATTATCCATACGATATAACAAATGATTTGCTTTCTGTACAATTAAACAAAAATAAGTTTAATTCATACGGTCAAAATAACTCAACCTCCTTTTTGGGACTACATAATAATATCTCCCTTTATACTAAAGAATCACCATATAAATATGATAACTGGATAATTGCAATTATGATGTCCGAACAAGAATTACATCAAAAAACCTCATTACAAAACATGAAAACCATCTTATTACTAACACTCTTGATGATATTAGGAATTATAGGTTCATCATTAATAAGCAGCAGATATATAAAACCAGTTACAAATGCTATAAATCTAATGAAAGAATCAAAACTAACACCAGAACAAAAAACTAAGATACCAGAAATTGATGACTTAATTTTATTCCTAGCTACTCAAGATGAAATATCTGATAAGCAAAATTCTGAATTTAGAGATACTTCAAGTTCTAAGTCAGATATATATAATAAATTTGTAGAAAGTATAGACACCCTTTCTGCAGCAGAAATGGCAGTATTTAATCTCTATCTAAAAGGACACACAGCTAAAGAAATCGCTGATATTTTGTGTCTTTCCATAAACACTATTAAAACACACAACAAGCGTATATATATGAAATTAAACGTCTCATCAAGAAAAGAGTTAATGATATTTATTAAAATGATGGAAGAAGCAAAAGCAATTGATAAATAGTTATAATTAATCAATTGCTTCCTTCGTTTTTTTTATATAAAATAATTTATTTGATTATTTTATATTTACCAATGACAGGCAATTCTTTAGCTTTGCCATTTAAAGCTCCAACCAAACCTAATATACCCATTAGTAAAATTAGCAATGAAAAAATGGGCAATATTATCCAACCTATAATTGTAATAATTCCTAATACAACACTACCTACAACTCCGGCAATCAAAAGCAATAAGCCTTGATTTGCATGGAATTTTCCAAATGAAGAATCCGGACATACAACAAAAGGCAAAAAGAATAAAATGTAAGCTAAAGCTGCAACGATTTTATTTTTTTCAATATCCTCAGTTGTAAATAATTCATCTACTTTTTGTTCATCCACAAAATTCACCCCTAACATAAATAATATATAACGGTATTCTGTATACATCATTATACTAGTTATTATAAGCTTTGTAATCACCCATAGGATGACTAAGAAATTCATAAGAGGGTGATTTTTAGGGTGATTTGAAAAATATGCAACAACTGTCATTCTGAATGAGAATTATACTGTTTCTATCATAAAAAAATACCTCTAAGTAGAACATCCAATTTTAATTAATTAGACTGTCTACTTTGGAGGTAACATATCAAAACAGTAGGCATTATATATCTATTAGATATACTTAAATTCTTTTCCTTATTTTTATAAAAATAAGGATATATAAAGCATAAATTATAGTTATGGGTTTAAGATAAGAATTAAAAGAATACCAAATATTTTTCTTAAGCTATATCATCTCAACTGCAAATTTTTCTACCTGCAGGGATTTTTTATATTCTTCTAAAAATCTGTTGAAGCCTTCTGTTTCCTCTTTATTTGGATAGCATACTGTTGATTTTGTATCTGCAAAGATTTCTGTATTCAAATATTCTGCCAGGGATTGATTTTGTTCTTTACGTGACATATATTCTGCTAAAATTGCCATTCCCCAAGCCCCGCCTTCACTTGCTGTGTCGGTAATTTCTACCGGAGTATCGAGTGCACTTGCCAGCATCTGTTGTGCAATTTTTTCTACTTTAAATAATCCTCCATGACCTAAGAGTTTCTTAATTTTTATTTCTTGGTCATTAAACAACATATCTAAACCAATTTTAACAGTTGCAAAGCTTGAATAAATGTGTGTTCTCATAAAGTTTGAAAGATTGAACTCATTATCTGCTTTCCTAATAAACAGAGGAGCACCATCTTTAATTTTGACAACGGGTTCGCCAGAAAAATAATTGACTGATGTAAGTCCGCCACAATCAAACTTTCCATTCAATGCTGATTGATACAACAGATTATAAACATCTGAAATATTAACATTATTGTCTATTTGTTTTGCAAATTCATAAAATACCTTTACCCATGCATCTATATCTGTTGTACAAGTGTTGCAGTGAACCATAGCCACTGGGTGCCCAATGGGTGTAGTTACCATATCTATTTCACTATAATATTTAGATAGATTCTTTTCTAAAACTATCATGGCAAAAATTGATGTACCTGCAGAAATATTTCCAGTTTTAGGCGTTATACTGTTTGTTGCAACCATACCAGTACCTGCATCACCCTCCGGAGGGCATATCAAAGTTCCTCCCTTCAACATTCCTGTTGGATCAATTAACAATGCTCCCTCTTTAGTTAATCTGCCGCCTGATTGACCTGCTAATAGCACTTTTGGAAATATATCCTCAAACGGCATAGTGAAACCATCTTTTTCAGCTAGTTCTTTAAATTGCTCCATCATATTTTTATTATAATCAAGTGTAGTTTCATCTATAGGAAATATACCTGAAGCATCACCTATACCTATAACCCGTTCACCGGTAACCATCCAATGAACATATCCTGCTAATGTAGTGAGAAAGTCAATATTATCAACATGACTTTCCTTATTCAGAATACTCTGGTATAAATGAGCTATACACCATCTTTGTGGAATATTAAAATTAAAATTCCGACTTAAAATATTAGCAGACTGTTCAGTTATAGTATTGCGCCATGTTCTAAACGGAACGAGCAAATCTCCTTGTTTGTCAAATACAAGGTATCCATGCATCATGGCAGAAAACCCCATTGAAGAAATTTTAGTAACTTCAACATCATATTCCTGTTTAACATCCTCTACAATATCTTTATAACATTTTCTAAGTCCTGTCCATACTTCTTCCAAATCGTATGTAAATATACCATCTATTAACTGATTTTCCCAGTTGTAGCTTGATTTTGCAATAACATATGCTCCAGTAGCAGTAAGCACTGCCTTAATTCGAGTAGATCCAAATTCAACTCCTAAACTTATATCACCAGATGCAATAACTTCCTTTAGCTTATTATTAAACATTGTTCACCTCGCTTATTATTGTCCATAATATGAATTTTTTCCATGTTTTCTTAAATAGTGCTTATCCAAAAGCTCCTGCTGCATATTCTGAAGATTATTTTGCCTATTAAGACTATGCCATGCCATAAATGCAACTTCTTCTAAAACAACAGCATTATGAACTGCGTTATAAGCGTCTTTTCCCCACGAAAACGGTCCGTGGCTATGTACAAGAACAGACGGAACATCCTTATAAGATATATTTTTAAAGGTTTCAACAATAACTTTTCCTGTATTTTCTTCATAATTTAAACTTATTTCATTACTCGTCATAGGTCTGGTTACAGGTATACTTCCATAAAAATAATCAGCATGCGTAGTTCCTAGGGCGGGAATTTCTTCGCCCATTTGAGAAAAAATTGTTGCCCATTGGCTGTGGGTATGAACAATACCACCTATATTTTTAAATTTTCTGTATATTTCAAGATGAGTATCTGTATCAGAAGAAGGCTTTAAACTTCCTTCTATTACCTTTCCGGTTTCTAAATCAACTATCACCATATCCTGTGGTGTTAAATATTCATATTCAACACCACTTGGTTTTATCCCTATTACTGAATTTTCTCTATCTATTTCTGAAACATTGCCCCATGTAAATTTTACAAGATTATATTTTGGCAATAACAAATTCGCTTGATATACTCTGTTTTTTAACTGCATATACATATTA
>SWCH01000575.1_pt1 | contig 43763 bp, 41 predicted proteins | sample 4690051 | NCBI WGS metagenome assembly SWCH01 (sample SAMN10267282, study PRJNA491770) | bioreactor metagenome | isolation source: DHS bioreactor inoculated with | place: Japan: off Shimokita Peninsula
GTTTGGTTTAAATCTTACACTGTGTAGTTTTCAAAGACCAATTTGTTAAGTTTCCCTGTTTAAGGGGACTCTTATTATATTACATTATTCATCATGATTTGTCAAGCTTTTTTATTTTATTTTAATATGGATTGACATATCATCTAAATCTCTAACTACTTGTTTCAAGTTGTCCCCTTTTTGAGGACAGGATTTAATATACCATATATTTTGATTAGATGCAATACCTAACCCCTATACAATTTATTCCAAATACACTTTGTATTATTTCCATATCCTTGGTTCATATGCATCTTCTTCATAATCAAATTCAAATTTTTTCATTTTAGATTTATTTGTAAAAACATCTTTGCTTTTTAGATTCTTGCCTAAACTTTTATATCTGTCAAAATCATCTTCTTCATAATCAAAATCTCTAGCATAAGTTTTTTTATTATTTATTTCCATTAAAATCCTCCTAAAACTTTTTCTAAAAAGGAGACGGTAAAACCGCCCCCCTCATTTCTTTACTTTCTTAACTTACATATCTTAAATTTATGAGATATTTCATTTACTATTTTTAACAAAGCTAATTCTTCATATGGATGTAGGATACCTTCACCACCTAAAACGGTTTCGGTGTCTTTAAAGTTTTGAATATAGTATCTCTTACTTCCTTTAATTAATTCAGAAATATCTAAGATATCTTCTCTTGTAATTAACCCCTTACAGACAGTTGTTCTAAATTCATAATCTATATTTGAAGATTTTATTAGATTAATACTTTCTATTATTGATTTTTTATCTACATTAGAGGCTGTCACCCAATCATATTTATCTAAAGGTGCTTTTATATCCATAGCCACATAATCTAGCATATTTTCACTTAAAAGCTTTTGAAGTACTTTGGGATTAGTTCCATTAGTATCTAGTTTAATCAAAAAACCCTCTTCTTTAATTCTATAAATTAAATCATAAACATCATCATATAATGTAGGTTCTCCCCCAGAAACACATACTCCATCTAAAAATTTCTTTCTCTTTCTAAGAAAGTCAAATATCTCTTCTATATCAAGATTGTCCTGGTCTTTATTAACAATATGTCCATTGTGACAATAAGAACACCTAAAGTTACATCCTGCCGCGAAAATTACCGAGCATATTTTGTCAGGATAGTCAATGAACGAGGTTTTTTGATGTCCTACAATATTCATTGTACATACTCCTATCTATTTATCCAATTTTAGCAGACTTGTCATCAGAAAAGTTTTTCAGACTTACTTCATATGAAAATTCTTTTCTATCTTTAAACTCTTCTTTTTTTCCTTTATTCCACGATTGTACAGGTCTATGGAAACCTACAACTCTGGTCCAAACCTCAGATTCTTTTCCGCAGTGAGGACATTCAAAATGCTCTCCTGACAAATATCCATGCTCAGGACAAATTGAAAACGTTGGAGTAATAGTTATATATGGTATGGAGCTGTTTTCCATCACTCTTTTAAGTAAAAGCTTGCAGGTTTCAACACTTTCAATTTCTTCTCCTAAATATCCATGAAGAACTGTTCCTCCTGTATACAAGGTTTGAAGCTTTTCTTGCTTTTCAAGCACCTCAAATATATCTTCTGTATGCCCTACAGGAAGTTGCGTAGAATTTGTATAATAAGGCTCATCTTCCCCTTGAGTAAATATATTAGGATATATTCTTTTATCTAATCTTGCAAAACGATAACAAGCTCCCTCTGCTGGAGATGCTTCAAGATTCCATAGACTTCCAGTTTCTTCTTGGAATATTTGTATCACTCTATTCATAAACTCCATAATATCTACAGCGAACTCATTTCCTTCTTCTGTAGTTATATCTACTCCCAACAAATTTACACAAGCTTCATTCATACCGTTAAGACCTATTGTTGAGAAATGGTTCTTGAAGTATTCACCCATAGAATCCTTTACACCTTGTAGATAATGTCTTGAATATGGATATAACCCAGCATCCATATATTTTTCAAGAACAATACGTTTGCTTTCGCAAATTTCCTTACCTATTTCCATAAGATTTCTTACTTTAGATTTGAACTCCTCAACGCTTTTGGCTACATATCCTAATCTTCCCATATTAAGAGTTACTACATTGATAGAACCTGTCAATGGGTTTGCACCAAATAGTCCCCCACCTCTTTTTCTAAGCTCTCTATTGTCTAGACGAAGTCTACAGCACATAGATCTTATATCTTCAGGTGAAAGGTCAGAGTTTACAAAGTTTGCAAAATATGGTGTTCCAAACTTTCTAGTCATTTCCATAATAGATTCTGTTACCTGTGCATCCCACGGAAAATCATCTGTTATATTTATAGTTGGTATAGGAAAACTAAATGCTCTTCCTGCTCCATCACCTTCCATCATAACCTCACAGAAGGCTTTATTGAACATATCCATTTCATTTTGGAATTCCTTATAAGTTTTGTCCATAGTTACTCCACCTATTATCACAGGCTGATTTTTAAGGAGTGCGTGAGGAGCAATATCTAATGTTATATTAGTAAATGGAGTTTGAAATCCCACTCTTGTTGGCACATTAAGATTGAATATAAATCTCTGCATTGCCTTTTTAACTTGCTCATAACTTAAATTATCATAATGTATAAATGGTGCTAAATATGTATCTATACTTGATACAGCTTGAGCCCCTGCTGATTCACCCTGAAGGGTATAAAGTAGATTCACTAGCTGACCTAAAGCTGATTCAAAATGCCTTGGTGGCCTAGACTCAATCTTGCCCTTTGCACCCTTAAAACCTGATATTAAAAATGCTTCTAAATCCCAACCACAGCAGTAAGGAGCTAATAAACCTAAATCATGTATATGTAAATCTCCTTTTATATGAGCATCTCTTAATTCTTTTCTATATATTTTATTAAGCCAGTACTTCTGAGTAATACTTTCAACTATATGATTATTAAGTCCCTGTAGAGAAAATCCCATATTGGCATTTTCATTAACACGCCAATCTTCTAAGTTTACATATTCTTCTACCATTTTTTCAGCATCCATAAAGAGATTTTTCACTTCACGAATTTCTTCATGTCTTTTTCTATAGATTATATATGCTTTAGCTGTTTTAGCATGTCCTTCTTCTATAAGAACTTTTTCAACAATATCCTGAATATCTTCTACTGAAGGAATACTTGCTCCATAACTCTCATTTAATATATCTGTTACAAGCTTGGTTAATCTCTGAGATTGCATCTCGTTTTTTCCACCTACAGACTGAGCTGCAGCAAAAATAGCCGATTTTATTTTTCCATTATCAAAATCTACAATCTCCCCATTTCGTTTCTGTACCTTAGTTACTGACATCCTATACCCCAACCTTTCTACTCTACAATCATTAAACTTTATTATGCAATATATTCGATTATATTGCAATTTTGTTTATACCCACTATCAATTAAATTATCCATTTTAGTGTTGATATTCTTCTAGTAATTCGCTCTTTCTTATCTTTATCAAACAGCCATATTAAAATCTACCCCAACCCTTAAATTTCAATGTCTTAAAAGAAAAAAGAATATACCCAAAGGCATATTCTTAATTCTTAGTAAATATATATGGATTTTTGCTCCATTCACTTAATATTAATTCATCTTCTTTTGAAATCTTGCCAAGTTTTTCGGCTACTTTTAAAAGACAGTCATAATCTGTTAAAGTATGGTAGTCAATCCCCTCAGCCTCAAGATTATCTTTCATTTTCTTAAAACCATAGGTAAATATTGCTACAATACCTAGTACTATACCTCCTGCATTTTCTACAGCCTTAACAACCTTAGCTGAACTTCCTCCCGTAGATAAAAGATCCTCTACTACTACAACTTTCTGACCTTTATTAAGCTTGCCTTCAATTTGATTTTCCTTACCATGATCCTTTGAGGAGTTCCTCACATAAATCATTGGTAACTCCATCTTATGAGAAGTCCAAGCTGCATGAGGAATTCCTGCAGTAGCAGTTCCTGCTATTACCTCTACTTCTGGATAATGTTGAGTTATTAAATCCTTCAAACCCTCAGCTACTATATTTCTTACTGATGGATAACTCATAATTAAGCGATTATCACAATATATAGGTGATTTAATACCCGATACCCATGTAAATAGGTTTTCAGTATTGGTTAAAGATACAGCATCAATTTCTAATAATTTTTTTGCAATTTCTTCTTTCATTTCTTCCTCCTTATTAGCCTCTCTGGACTCCTTTTAAAGGTTTATTTTTTTACATGTTAACATAACTCGCTATGATATGTCAAATAGCATATCTCCTGTTTTGTAGCATAACTTTATAGATTGTTCGCTGATATATTTAATTTATTAAAGCACCTTCAGAGTATCTATTTCCTGCATTCCAAAGTAGGTACTCTGAAACCCCATTGTCATTTAATGCTTTTATTTGAGCTTCTACCTCTTTAGGACCATATTTTATATGACCTTTGACCCAGGTTGCTGTAAAGTCTTGAATCCAGGGTCTAACTATAGCTGGTGTTTCTATATTCTTGTTTCTTGCCACAGAATCCTTAGTACTATGATAAATCGTTTCATATGGATATGCATCTGGTACTGATAATCCATAGGTATAGTTACCATAATGACTAGGGTACATCATAGGAGATATATAGTCCACCATATTACTTACTGCTTCCCAGTACTGTCCTAATGCCATATCATCTGATACGGAGCCTACTAGACCGTACACATCTGCAGAAATATAAACCTCTTTAGGAGCTAACTGTTCTCTAGCATATTTTAAATAGTTTTGAATTGTTGCTGGTTTTGATTCTCCTGTTTCATTTCTATAGTCTAACTGCTTATCCAATTTTCCTCCATCAGAAGCAGGAAAACGTACATAGTCAAACTGTATCTCATTGAAACCTACTTCAGCAGCCTCTTTAGACACTTCAAGATTGTATTCCCATAGTTTTCTATCATGAGCGGATGCCCAAATTAAACCATCACTATTGGTAAAGGGCTTACCAGAATTTTTATAAACAATTGCTCTATCCTTATGTTGTCTTGTATATGTTGGATCTTTAAAAGACACTATTCTAGCTATAGTGTAAATATCATTATCCTTGAGTTTTTTCATTAAGGCTTTTATATCCTTAACTGGAGCTTTTTTATTTGCTTCAGGGCTATATTTTTCAGCAGCCTCAGTTTTAAACAACATATGTCCATTATCATCCTTAACATCTATAACAAAAGTATTTATTTCTGTTCGTTTTGCCATTTCAATCAACTGGTCAAGTCTGTTGTTAGATGCAGAATAAAGTGTAAGGTATATACCCTTCACCTCTACCCTCGGATTATTTGGATACTCTACTTTGTCTTGCGGAGAAAAATCCAACTCTCTTAGATTTTCATCTAGTAACTCCACACGGTCTTGTACAGTATAAGTTGACGAAATCCATCCAGTTGTTTCTCCCTTAGGAACTTCATAGCTTATCTTATACCAAACTTCGTCACTTTCATCTTTCTTTTCTTCTACTACCTCAACTCCTGTTCCTTTAATAAGGCCATCCAAAATTTCAGCAGCTCCATTGGCATCAGCTCGCACATTCAACTTGCTTGCACTGATATAGACCATATTTTTTTCATCTTTTGCTTCATCCTCTGTTTTTTCATCTGTAGGCTCTTCCCCATAAACTTCATTCCCAACTGTTTTATCATCAGAAATCACTTCATCCTCTGAATCAGTCTTATCTTGAGGCAAAGGATCAGCCTTTGATGTGGAAGGAGTACACCCACTTACCATTGCAACAATTAATAGTGCTATCATTGCTACCATTAAAATATTTTTGTTTCTAATCATTTGGACACCTCTCTTTAAAAGATTATACTTCATTATAACATGGCTTGACTTTATTGACACCATACTTATTGATTTGTAATTTTTTCTATATATACGACCCATAAAGAACATTATTTGTTCCATTCTTTACGAAAATAAAACATAAAGGGATATAAAACTAAATATAGAATATATATAGCAATATTATTATATATAAAGAGGTGAAATACGTTGGATAAGGAACATTTAATAAAAATTGCATCATCACTACTCAAAAATTCAAAAGAAAATTATATATCAAAACAAATTGCAATATCTAAAAAAAGTGTAGGTATGAAAATATTTGATGAACCGATTTGGGGGTTTGGAGATCCTGAGGATGAATATTTTAAAGTATTAAAAAAATCTTCAGTTATTGGAGAACACATATTACTTCCTAAAGATTTACTCCTACAAGCTAAAACAGTTATATCTTTCTTTTTGCCCTTTACTAAAACAGTCAGAGAATCAAATAGTATGGAAAATGTATGGCCTTCTGAAGAATGGTTACATGGAAGAATTGAAGGGCAGGCATTTTTGAGTAAATTTTCTACTCTTTTACAAACTGAACTGATAAGAGAAGGATACACTAGCATTGTACCTTCTTTAAGTGAAAATTTTTGGTCTAAAGCCAAATATAATAATAATTCCCCTCATCCCAAAGCTTCATTTACAAGTAATTGGTCAGAAAGACATACTGCTTTTGTGTGTGGACTTGGAACCTTCGGGCTTTCAAAGGGTCTTATTACAGAAAAAGGCATGGCAGGAAGATTTGGTAGTATAATTACAGAGTTATATTTAAAGCCAGACATGAGAAAATATAAAGATATCTATGAATATTGTTCAATGTGTGGTGAATGTGTAAAAAATTGTCCTGTTAATGCTATATCCATAGAAAATGGTAAAAATCATAATACATGCTCCAAATTTATAGATAAAACATTAGACAAATACAATCCAAGGTATGGTTGTGGAAAATGTCAAGTAAGTACCCCTTGTGAATATCAAATTCCAGTATAAGAGGTGTTCTTAACCACTGTTAATAAACTAAAAATCAAACTGTCGTATATTAGGGATTATGCGTCGTACCGACGCATAATCCCTATTTTATGAAACTAACATAAAGTATTACTTACTTCACTATATTTTTTAAACTCCCTATATTTTCAATAATACATTCCACAACATCCCCAGGCTTTAAATACTTATCCTCTGGCTCAAAACCTAAAGCAACTCCTGCGGGAGTTCCTGTAGCGATTATATCTCCAGGCTTTAGTGTGAGTCCTTTTGATATTACACTAATAATAGTTGGAATGTCAAAAATTAGATTACTTGTATTAGAACTTTGTACTGTCTTACCATTAACTTTACATTTTATATCTAAATTACCTGGCAATTGTATCGCATTTTTATGAACTAAAAATGGTCCCATAGGACAAAATGTATCTAAGCTTTTTCCTTTGTGCCATTGTTCATGAATCTTCTGTAAAGTTCTAGCACTTATATCATTTAAAACTGTATAACCAAATACATAATCTTCTGCTTCCTCTTTAGAGATATTCTTTCCTTCTTTACCTATTACTACTGCTAACTCTACCTCATAATCTAATTTTTCCACAATACCAGGATGACTATCTATATAATCACCATCTCCTACTGCCGGGTATGCTAGCTTACTAAATATTGCTGGATTTTTAGGCACTTCACCAAATACAGAACCTACTTCCTTTGCATGATCCAAATAATTCTTCCCAATACAGAAAACATTCCTTCTTGGGTACGGTATAGGAGCACATAGCTTAATCTTATCTAGTTTCACCACCATTTGATCAGTTTTCTCAGCATTTATAATCTTTTCTAAGGAATCCATATCCCCTTCTATTAATTCCATCATATTAGATGGACATCGTCCTAGGCTGTACTTATCTTTGAAGTGACTATATAGTTCACTAAGTGAAATAACGCCTGTCTTTTCCTTATTAAGTATACCAACCAAAGTATTGTTATTATGTATGTATGTGGCTAAAAACATTTTAATCCCTCCCATTTTTTATCTAAAATTTATATTTCTACATAAATATGTTAAATCCTTCTGACTATAAAAAAGGATATTTAGCTATATAATAGAATTAGTTAGTATATAATAACTTATGAACAATAATGATTAGGAGTTGAAATTAATTATGAAAATTACTTTTCTAGGTGCAGCTAATCTTGTTACAGGATCTAATTTTTTAATTACCACTGGTAAACATAAAATACTATTGGATTGTGGATTATTTCAAGGGGGTAAAGAAACTGAAAAATTAAACACTATTCCATTTGACTACGACCCTTCAGAAATTGATTTTCTAATCCTTAGTCATGCTCATATAGACCACAGTGGTAGAATCCCAAAATTAGTAAAGGAAGGCTTTAGAGGATCAATATATTGTACTCGGGCTACATCTGATTTAGCAGAAGTGCTCTTAAAAGACAGCGGACATATACATGAAATGGAGGCACAATGGACAAATAAGAAAAGGTTAAGAAAAGGTCTAGAAGAAATTGAACCTTTGTATACAGTTGAAGATGCTGAAAATAGCCTTCAATACCTTGAACCTGTCCTATATGATCAAACTACATATATAAATGACTCTGTAAGACTTCGGTTTCAGGATGCTGGTCATATTTTAGGTTCATCCATAGTAGAACTATGGATAAAAGAAAATGATCAGGAAACAAAGATTGTCTTTTCTGGGGATCTTGGTATGAAGGACAGACCCTTACTTAGAAACCCATCATACATTGAAGAAGCAGATTACTTAATCATGGAATCCACCTATGGAAATCGCCTCCATGAAAATGTAGATACCCGCGCTAGCAAATTAGTAGATATTCTACTTTCTACAACTCGTAAAGGTGGAACAGTAGTTATACCTTCCTTTGCAGTGGGAAGAACCCAAGAACTTATTTATGAATTAAATAAAGTCTATGATGGAGATAGTAGAATTGAAGAGTTATTAAATATCCCTGTATATATAGATAGCCCTATGGCAATATCCGCTACTGAAATTTTTAGAAAACATGCAGATGTATTTGATGCGGAGACTAGAGATTACATTTTAAGAGGAGATAATCCATTAGATTTTTACAACCTTCATTTTACAAAAAAGGCCGAAGAATCCAAAGCGTTAAATATGTCTGACGAGCCTAAAATAATCATATCTGCCAGTGGAATGTGTGATGCAGGAAGAATTAAACATCATTTAAAGCACAATCTGTGGAAAAGTAATGCTAGTGTTGTTTTTGTTGGGTATCAAGCAGAAGGAACTCTGGGAAGATATATTAGAGATGGTAATAAAAATGTTAAAGTTTTTGGTGAAACCATACAAGTAAAAGCTGAAATTCATTCTATAGAAGGTTTTTCTGGTCATGCAGACAAAGAAGATCTTATGGATTGGTTAAGAGGATTTAAAAAGTTACCAAAAGAAGTGTTTGTAGTTCATGGCGAAAAAGAATCTACAGCTGCCTTTGCCGAGTATATTAAAAATGAACTTAAAGTAAAGACCATTGTACCAAATCTTAACGAAGAGTTTGACTTAGATGGACATAAAACAGTTTCTGTAGAACCACAGCCATCAATGTCTGATCATCAACACCAGGAGTTAATTCAAGATGTAGATGATATATCTTCTTTATTTACTCAAACTGTTAATTTAAGTAATAAAATATTAAAGCTTAAATTGCAATCAAAGGATTATGACACAATAAAAAATCAATTAATAGAGCTTGAAAAAGATTTACTAGATTTGAATATGCTTTTAGGAGATAAAGAAAGGGAAGTATAGTAAGATGAAACGTAAAAATGCTTTCATACTTTGCTTTATTGCATTAATAATAGTTTGTCAAAGTATGGGGTATCCCTTTTGGGATACCCTTAAAAGTTATGGTGTTATGTATACTTATGATAAATATATAGTAAAAAATAGCTATTTGAGTCAAGAAAATATTTTATTTAATATACCTGATGGTACATCTACTTTTGAAAAAGACTGGTATCCTTTTATGCTACATCACGATGCTAGTTCTTCCTTTTCAAAGTATACCGGAAGAAACCTTTCAGTTATGATACTTTACACTTTCGGCTCATTTGACTTCTTAAAGGGTAGCTCTAACTTTTATAATCCTAACTCCCCTTATCAAGGGGCTTTTTATGGAGGATATGCCTTATTTGACCATAATCCAGAAAACATTCCCTTTGGCTTTTCTATAGATGGAGAGGTCAATCTACAAGAAATTCAAATCATGCCTTTATTCGATCAGACCAAGCTAGTTCTTCCTTCAGTAGGTTGTCCTAAGGAAAAAATTATATTTGAAAGTGACATTATTACTTTGGAAAGTAATCTTTCTTATATAGGAATTGATGGTTGGACTAAAATCGATGCTAATATTAAAACTAATACCCCTACCCATACCTATAATGGACAAAAAAACTTAGGATATCTTCAATATGGAAACCCCCATAAAAATTTTAGTAGTGATGAAGATTATCCTATAACTACATTAAAAGGAAGGATTTATATAAGGTACATAGATGAACTTGATGGTACTTTCCTACTTTATATTATAGCTAAAAATCAACAAGTAGTAGATGAATGTGATAGATCTATACTTTCTAAATCTACAATAAAAAAACTTTAATTAAATATATTTCTTATTTTCATTTTTATATATTCGTCTATTGCCTTTTCCATTTCCTTGCCTAGTTCTTCTCTTTTATCTATTAAGATTTGTTCTATATTTTTTTGTATCTCCTTAGAAAGTTCATCTTTTTTATTTTCAATTACATTGTTTATTTCATCCTCTAGCCCTTTTCCAAGCTCCCGCATAATAGTTTCTCTTTCTTCTACCAATACCTTAGCTATAATTTTGCCTGCATCCCTTTGAAGCCTATATTCCATATAACTTATAGTTAGTAATGACCCTAATAAACTACCTATAATAACGGAAATAACTATCGTCTTAGATATTTTACTTTTTTTTATATTAATCACCCCTCCCTCCTTTTAAATATATCCTGCTTCCTAGTCTTATATACCAAAATACCCTGATATGTAGATCACATCTCTACGTATCAGGGTATTCTTAGATCTATATTTATTTAGCCACACCAGTCTTATTTGATAGATACCCTGCTTGTTTTAGCGAAGGAATAATTTTGACTGCTATAAATGTAATTAATACACTCCAGCCTATATCTTGAATTATAAACATTAAAAACCCTGTTTTTATAGCTGTATAGAATGTAATATCTGCACCAACGTAGTATTTTAATATCATATATAAATAAGGTACTCCTAGAAGATATACACTCAGCATCCCAGCAATCACAGGAAAGAATACATTTTTAAAATTCATTTCGTCTAAATCCTCAGTTAGTTTACCTATAATAAAAGCACAAAGTACAAAACCTATCAAATACCCAAATGTAGGTTGAAATATATAGGATAAACCACCACCTTTAGTAAAAATTGGTATCCCAGATAGTCCTATGGCTAAATATAGTAACTGTGAAAACATACCCAATCTTGAACCTAGTAGTACCCCTGCACAAGCACAAAAAAGAAATTGTAAGGTTATTGGTACTGGTGGTATAGGAATTTTAATAAATGCTCCTATGGCTGTTAATGCTGCAAAAACAGCCACTAAAATCATATCTCTAGTTTTAATTTTCATTATGTCCCCTCCTCAATATGTATTCTATATATTATATTATAGCAAAAAAGGATCATTGTCAACCCCGAATAACTTTGTGGTTTACAATTGGCGTTGCTTTCCAAAACATATAAAAAGATTGAGAACTTATAGAACAAAACCCCTTAGTAAGCAAATAATTATTTATAAGAATTATAATTATTTTCTTATTTGGTTTTATCCACTATACATTTGAATCGCAAACATAATTGATATATACTGAACCTAAAACATCAACTATATAAGCAGGTGAATATGTGAAAAGTCTACGCAAAAAGTTTTCTGCGATCCATTTTTATCTTGTTATAATTATCGTACTTGTTGGAATGATTTCTGTATTTAACTTGTATGGTCTTACGAAAACAATAGAGGGATTAATGACAGATAATTATGCAAGCTTAAAAATTATTAATAACATGATCGAAGCCTTAGAAAGGCAAGATAGTGCTATATTAAGCTACACTAGTGGTGATCGTGATCACAGTTTAAAAGTTTTCAATTCAAATAAGGATAGATTCCTTTTGTGGTATGGTAAAGAACAAAACAATATCACAGAAAAAGGTGAAAAAGAGTTAGTTTCTCAGATTGAATATCACTACAAAGATTATATTAGTTCCTTCGATAAGTTAATTAGTATGTCAGAGAATGCAAGCCAAGAGCAAATAATGGGCTATTATTTCGCGACAATAAATAGTACTTTTATGCTTTTAAAAGAAAATTTACAATCATTATGGGATTTGAATGAAACAGCCATGTTTAGTGGCAAAGCTTTAACAGTACAAAATGCGGAAACATCCACATTTTTAGTTTTAATCGTTTCTTTAGTTGCAGCTGTTGGCAGTTTTCTGGTTTCAAACTTTTTTGCCAATAAGTTTACTCGACCAATAGAACATCTAACAGAAACTATAAAACATGTTCAAGCTGGAAATTTGGACACACAAATAGATGTAACATCTGACGATGAAATAGGACATCTCTCAAATGAGTTTAACAAAATGACTGAAAGACTTTTGTTATTTGAACATAGTACTTTAGGAAAAGTAATGATGGAAAAAAATAGATCTCTAGCAATAGTTAAAAGCATTGCAGACCCTTTGATGGTATTAGATACTGATTATAAGATAATTCTTGTAAATAAAGCATTTGAAGATATCTTTAGAGCGCATGAGATGCAAATATATAATAATCATTTCCTTGAAATTGTTAAAATTAGCAAATTATACGACTACATTTCGTCAGTGCTTTCTTGTCAGGATGTCCAATATAAAGAAAATACATTCTACTATGAATCACAAAATGCGCATTATTACTTTAATGTCATTGTTAATAAAGTTGAAGATATAGAATCAAATATGAGTGGTATTGTAGTTCTTTTCCAGAATGTAACTGAACTGAAAGAACTCGAAAGAATGAAAACAAATTTTATATCAACTATTTCCCATGAATTCAAAACACCACTTACATCTATTATGATGGGCACGGGCTTATTAGAGGAATGGAATATTGGTTATCTAAATCCTACTCAAAAAGAAGTCATATCGTCTATGGAAGAAGATTGCCATAAGCTATCTGATCTTGTGGATGAATTACTTCATCTTTCTAAGCTGGAATCAGCAGAATATGTATATGATATGGAAGTTTCTACAATCGATAGTATAATCAATACTTCCATTAAGCCATTTTACCAACAAGCAAAGACTAAAGAAATTGGACTTCACTATTCCATTGAGAAAGACTTACCAACAGTATTTGTAGACAAAGAAAAAATCACCTGGGTTCTTAACAACTTAATAAGTAATGCTCTTAAGTATACAAAATCAGGTGATACAATTTCTATAGTTGCTTTTTTCCAAGATCATAAGATTCATGTATCTATAACAGACACTGGAATCGGTATCCCTAAAGAATATTTAAGTAAAATTTTTGATCAATTTGTACAAGTTGAAAATTCTGATTTAGAAGTAAGAGGAACAGGCCTTGGTCTATATATTTCAAAAGAAATTGTACATGCCCATGGTGGAAACATATGGTGTGAAAGTATTCCCAATAAAGGTAGTTCATTTACTTTTACACTACCTATATCAATATAGGAGCTTTGATTTTATTTTTAAATTTATTAAATAAGGAGATTCAATTATGAGAAAAGTACTTATAGCAGATGATACTAAAAACATTAGGAACTTGCTTGCTACTTGTCTTAAACATGAGGGCTTTGATGTTACCACAGTAGAAAATGGCGAAGAAGCTTTAGAAGCTTTTCAAAAAAATGTTTATAATCTTGCTTTTTTAGATATTAAAATGCCTAGAATTAGTGGTACTGAAGTTCTTAGACGAATTAGAGAACTCAATATTCAAACACCCGTAATTATAATAACAGCCTTTGCTACAATTAAAAATGCTGTTGAATGCACACAGTTAGGAGCTGTTGCTTATTTACAAAAACCATTTACAACAAATCGAATTAAACAAGTTTTGATGGAATTATTAGAATTACCAGATCATCCACCTACGGTGGATGATCTACTACAGTTAAGTAGTGAAAAAATCAAAAATGGTAAAATAGAAGGTGCTATTACAACTCTAAAAACAGCTCTATCTATAGAGCCTACAAATTCTCGAATATATAAGATGTTGTCTCAATCATATACTCTTCTAGGAAATTTAGGAGATGCTGGAAGGTTTAAAAAAATAAGTAAATTATTAAAAAAATAGTTGAAATGCTAATTCAAATTATCGAGACTGTATATTTATGATGATTTCTCTTAGAATTAAATAACTATGATAAGTGCAGGCTGTACCCTCAAGATATAGCCTACACTTATCTATATATTCACTCTAAAACCCATTCTAGTAGCTCTATTTCATGTAATTGTATCTCTATCAGTTTTTCCACAGTTACTTGTTTTTCAGAGTCCATTTCAGGAGTAATACTTTGTTGGAAATATTTACATAGCTTTTGTTTAACCTCTATTAATTTCAAAATCTCATTTTCACTCTTCATAATATCAGCTCCCAAACCTTTATAAATAACTTTTTTTGTTGAAAGCATATCAGTTGAAAAGAGATTTATCTCTTTTCAAGTTCACTTATATCTTTATTATGGCCTACGACTACTAAAATATCTTCATTTGTAATGATCTCTGATGCCCTCGGAGAAATATTTATTTCTTTTCCATGCTTTATGGCCATGACATTCAAACCATATTTGCCTCTAAAATTTAAATCTAATAATGTCTTACCTTCCCATATCTCCTTAGATGCAATTTCAACAATGCTGTAATCAGGTGCTAGTTCTATATAGTCTAGAATATTGGAGGAAACAAGGTTATGAGCTACCCTTACCCCCATATCTCTTTCTGGAAAAACTACACGATCGGCCCCACTTTTGTATAACACTTTTGCATGAAGGTCACTTTGAGCCTTAGCAACTACAAGTTCTACACCTAATTCTTTAATCATTAAAGTTATCAAAATAGATGATTGTATATTTGTTCCGATGCTAACTACTGCAACATCGAAATTTCTTATTCCCAGTGATTTTAAGGAAGATTCATCAGTGGCATCTACCTGAACAGCATGAGTTACTGAATCAACCATTCCCCTGATTACCTCTTCATCTTTATCAATTGCAAGAACATCATGGCCTAGCTTGTATAATGTACTTGCGATACTAGACCCAAACCTACCACATCCAATTACAACAAATTGTTTCATATTACTACTCAACTCCTTATCCAACAATTACTTTTTCCTCTGGATACCTTATACCAGAATTATTGCTCTGTAATCTAGTTACTAATGCTAATACAAGTGTTAAAGGACCTACTCTTCCAGCAAACATTGTAAATGTAATAATTAATTTTCCAATCCAAGTTAATTCAGTAGTTATACCGAGAGATAGGCCCACTGTCCCAAAAGCAGATACTGCTTCAAAAAAGATTTCTAAAAAACTATGTCCCTGTTCCGTTATTGATAGAATCATTGTTACAAGTACAACTAACACCGCTGATATACCAATTATAGCCATTGATCTTTTAACAAGCTCAGAAGATATTCTCTTACTAAATAAATGTGTTTCTTCTTTTCCTTTTAATAAAGATATTATTGATAAAGCAAGAACTCCCGCAGTAGTTGTTTTAACTCCACCTGCAGTTCCGGCAGGTGAACCTCCAATAAACATCATGATAATTGTAAAGAAAGCTATAGCCATTGTTAGTTTATTAGTTGGAAGTGTATTAAATCCTGCAGTTCTTGGTGTAATTGCATGAAAAATTGAAGATAAAATTTTGCCATGTATCGGTAAATCTAACAGTGTTTCAGGATTGTTCATTTCTAAAATAAGAATGACTAGGAATCCTATTATTATTAAAGTAGCTGTTATAATTAATACTAATTTTGTGTGAAGAGTAAAGCGAGAAAACTTTCTTTTTTGGATAACTTCAATTATTACTGTATAACCTAAACCTCCAAGTACAATTAAGAAAGCCACACTTAAACTCACTAAAGGGTCATTAACATAGGCTGTTAAGCTGTTGAAACTCCCCATTAAATCAAAGCCTGCATTACAAAAGGCTGATACTGAATGAAATATTGAGTAACCAGCACCTTTTAAAATACCCATTTCAGGAATAAATCGAATACTTAGTAATATAGCTCCTATAGCTTCAATTGAAAAAGTTGTAATTAAAATATATTTTGTTAACCTTACAACACCAGAAAGATTGAATTGATTTAACGCCTCCTGCATTACAATTCGTTCTTTTAAAGTAATCCTTTTACCAAATGTGAAGGCAATAAGTGTTGCCATTGTCATGAATCCTAAACCACCTGTTTGTATTAGTATAAGGATAACTACTTGACCAAAGAGAGTCCAATATGTTCCAGTATCTACCACTACAAGCCCTGTTACACATACTGCTGAAGTTGAAGTAAATAAGGCATTTATAAAGCCTACACTTTCTCCATTTTTTGATGCAATCGATAAGTTTAATAATATTGCTCCTACTAGTATTATCGCTATAAATCCCAACACTAAGATTTGTGCCGACTGTAATTTTAGACGACTAGCCCTATTTATACTCATACATTTATACCCACCATTTCATTAGCAATAATTTACAATTATATTTTTGCCAATACAAAAAACCATGGAAACCATGGTCTTCATTAAGTGTACCAGTGTCTCCCTTTCAACGCTTACGAGGTTAGCTGACGGGCTCGGATTGAAAGAGTTATCCTATCCTATAAAGAAATTCGCCCCAAAAATGGGTCCCCCGCTTCCTTATGGAATTAAGCGTAATTATATTTAAATTATAGACCTGTTACTTCCATAGGGTCAAATTCAGTTTCTATGTATTTCATTGTTCCTCCTATATACTAACTTTTATTTAAATGAATTATCATGATAATTCTCATTAATATTCTCTTAAACTCCTTTATTCTATAGTTATAGTTTACTTGTTATATTAAACTCTCCATAATGATATAATAAATAAAATTAACTTGGATGTTAATCATATCTAACAGATCTACCAGATATAATAAGGAATTTAAAAAGCAAATAGTTGAATTAGTTAATAACGACAAAAGCGAAAATGAAATAGTAAAAGAGTATCATATTGCTAGATGGACTGTAAATAAGTGAGTTAAGGATTATACTAAATCAGGTTCATTTAAAGCTAAGGATAATAGAACAGAAGAAGAGAATGAACTAATAAAGCTCAGAAAAGAGAATCAGCAGTTAAAAATGGAAAATGATATTTTAAAGCAAGCGGCGCTGATAATGGGACGAAAATAGATATTATCAAGGCTAATGAGGATAAGTACGGTATCAGCGCCATGTGTAGAGTTTTAAAAATATGATTATAGATGACTTATTAACTACATTTAAAATTAATTGTTCCCTAAGTAAAAAGGGCTGTCCATATGATAATGGGGTGGCAGAAGCTACCTTTAAGGTTGTCAAAACAGAATTTGCTTTCAACAATATTTTTGAAAGTTTTGAGGAGATTGAATACTTATTATTTGATTATGTAAACTGGCACAATAACCATAGGATACATAGTTCATTAAATTACCTCACCCCTGTGGAATATAGAATATTAATGTCCGACAAAAAAGTGTCTTAAACAGGGTTGACAATCCAAGATTCTTTGCATTATAACAAGCTTATTCTTAATGGAATTACACCTGAAGATAGGAGATATGACCCAGAATCAAAGGATTTTAGAGTGGTTTTAGATAATAGTAAAAAAACTTTATTAAAGGAATGATTAGCTGGATTAGAAAAAATAGTAAAACATACAATCACTTCTAACATTAATGAATAGTCCATATGCATTAATAATATACTTCATACAAATATAGACCTTGGGCAGGTACGGTGATTCCTGCCTTGGCTCTTTCTCCTTCCTTAAAAATCTCTGAAATACTTTCAACTTTTCTTTTTCCTTCTCCTATCTCTAATAATGTCCCTACAATGATCCGAACCATATTGTATAGAAATCCATTCCCGTGGATAATAAAATTTATTTCTTCACCTAGCTCAAGAATTTCAATAGAGTATACTTCTCTTTCTGTAGACTTCTTTTTTGATTTTACTGATGAGAAGGCTCTAAAATCATGTTTTCCCACTAATAGTCCTACTGCTCTTTTCATAGCTTTTAAATCTAGCTCTTGAGGTACATGATATGTATATTTTCTATGAAAGGCAGTAGGGGCCTTTGAATTCCATACTCGATATAAGTATTTCTTACTAGTGGCATTATACCTAGCATGAAATCTTTCATCAACTTTTCCTACATTCTTTATCACAATATCCTCTGGAAGGTATTGATTGCAATAGTCCTTTATATCCTTTTCTGATATATTGGAATTAGTCTTAAAGTTAGCTACCTGTCCCAGAGCATGAGCACCTGCATCTGTTCTTCCAGAGCCTATTATTTCTATAACTTCTCCCGTCATAATACTTAATACTTTTTCTATCTTACCCTGTATAGTATTTTCACTATCAGCTAATCGTTGCCACCCTCTATATCTAGTGCCATCGTATTCTATAGTTAGTTTAATATTTTTCATTTTATCCTCCCCAAATTTTTTTAGACAAAAGAACCGTCAGAGACCAGTGAAAAAGTCTTTGTTTTTGTCATTCTGAATGAAACGTAGTGCAATAAAGAATCTTGAACGCCCCTCAAACACAAGATTCTTCGTTACACTCAGAATGACATTTTCGAGGGTTTATCATGTTTTTTGACTTTTTCACTGGTCTCGAACCGTCACCGTGTCCGAGTTCTTTTTTAGGCTTTTCCTATCATATGATTAGGTGGCTTTGGGCCAAAAAATTGGTAGTAATCCGTTTTTATTCTTCCGTTATAAAGCTTTCTTTTTTTACTTGCCTTTTTTCCATAAATCTTCTCAAATTCTTCATCAGAGGTTATCACATAAACTGACCATGTCTCAAATTTATTAAAAACTTGTCCCATTCGTTTATATAGCCTTTGAACCTCTTGTCTTTCTCCAAGTCTTTCTCCATATGGAGGGTTACATATAATATATCCATAAGTAGCATCTGACTTTATCCTAGACATATCTTGAACTGAAAAGCTAATACAATCATCTACTCCTGCATTATAGGCATTTTCTTCTGCGATCTTTATTGACTTTTCATCTATATCTGATGCCAATATAGTGATATCCTCATCTTGTTTAATTTCCTTAAAGGCTTGAGTCCTGCTATTTTTCCAAAGGTCTTTAGGCATGATAGACCAGTTTTCAGAAACAAAGCTACGGTCAAGTCCAGGTGCCATATTTCTTCCTATCATTGCAGCTTCTATGGCTATAGTTCCTGATCCACATAAGGGATCTATTAAAACTCTATCTTCTCTCCATCTACTAAGTAATACTAAAGCCGCCGCTAAGGTTTCCTTCAAAGGAGCTTCATTTGCCTTTTGCCTATATCCTCTTTTATGTAGTCCAGCCCCACTGGTGTCTATTGTTAGTACTACCACATCTTTTAACAATGCCACCTCTACTGGATATTCTGGCCCATCTTCTTTAAACCATTCTTCATTATAGGTTTCCTTTAACCTCTCAACTATAGCCTTCTTAACAATTGCTTGACAATCTGGAACACTAAAGAGTTGAGATTTTATTGATTTTCCGCTTACTGGGAACTTCCCATTTACAGGAATCCATTTTTCCCAAGGCAATGCCTTTGTCTGTTGAAATAACTCCTCAAAACTCATTGCCTTAAATTCTCCCATTTTCAAAAGTACTCTATCTGCTGTTCTTAACCATAAATTTGTTTTTGGGATATCTTCAATATTCGCCTTAAAGGTTACTTTACCGTTTTCAACCTTCATATCCTCATAGCCTAGTTTTTTCAGCTCTACCTTAACCATTTCTTCCAATCCAAATGTAGCGGTAGCAATTAATTCAATAGAATTCATAACATCTCTCCTAAAATCTTAATTTTTACTTACTAATATTATTTTCAGCTTTTATACTAATATTTATAACATATAAAGACTAAAACAGGTACGAATGAATTCGTACCTACGTTAAGCTTAAAAGCTAAACTATTTTAATAAACCGTCAAATTATAAAGCTTTTTTAGAACCACCATAATTTCATCATCCATATTTTGCTTTACTGCGTTATACTTCCATATGTCTCTATGCTTATATATTTCCCCTAGGATTAAGACTTGATCATTTACTAAATCTAGCTTATCTTCACTGGCAAACATATGACTTCTAAGAGTTTTGTTAATAGCATTCATTTTAACCTTAGTATACATAGGTCTTTCTAGTTTGTCCTTATCCTTACAATACACCGAATAAACTAAGCTTATTGTTTGTATTGAATCTGGAACTTTACTTAGTGTAAGTTTTAATGTCTTTTCAACCTTTATTAATTCATAAAATTCCTCATATACTATACCTTTACTATCCAGATTAGAATTACCATAAAAGATAATATCCTCTTTAGAAACTCTTCCCTTTTCATCCATTAAAACAATAAAAATATCTATATCATACAAAACATCTATACTCCTAGGATATACAAATTCAAAAACCATCTGTTGAGGAGGGTCCTTTATTCTGGAGATAATTGTTTTTTCACCTTTAATTAATAGCTTTTCCAATGTGACCTCCACCTTCAAAATCAAATTCAAGTTTTACAAATAATACAGAATGATTTTTTACACAGTTATCCAATAGTCCATATAGGGGAATCTGAGAATTTGTATGAAAAACTACTTGTTCAGTGGTAACATGAACATAATTTTTTATTTCCTCTGTATCCTTGATTAAAGAAATATGCCTAGAATATTCATGGGATAGTATATTAATAAGAAACATTTTAACTCTCTCAGAACATTTTTTATTCATATTAATAAAATTTGCAATATACTTTTCCAAAAACTCTCTCCTGAGAAATAGCTGTTTCAATTCAGTAGTTGAATATTGGGAAACCTCTAGGTAGATTTCCTTCTTTATCCTTTGAAAAATATCCTCATAATTTTTATCCTTAGATTGTTGCAGGGCATTATTCAAGTTCCCAGAAATCAAATATATCTTTAAAAACTCACTGTATTTATATACATAATAGAAATAATGTCCTAAATCTGTAGTCACCTTACTTATATTTTGAAAAACCCTCCTAGCCATATCACTTTCTGGCTTTATTCTAAAATATCCACTAAATAAGCCTTCAAATTCCTGAGATACATAGTAAATATCAAATACAATATTATCCGTACTATTTTTAGAGCTAACCCTTAATATTCTTAGCTCATCTATATCTTTAAAAGTATCTCTATAGAAAAAAATATGACTTTTTAATTTAAGGTCAGGATTTTTCAAATGCTTAATACAGCTTTCTACATTAAAATACTGCATTATCAACTCCAGACATTCATCCCTATTCATTAAATCACCTTTTCCAACTAGCCCATGGTGTAGGACTTTATTATCTTCTAGCTGCTAATAATTTCTGCTTTTGAGTATTTTCTAATTGTATTAACTCCTGTTCAACAGTAGCTCTTTTCTTACGACCATCCTCATAAATTTTCATAGATTCATCAATAGTTTCTATAAGCTTGGTATGAGTTTCTTTTAGAGTTTCTATACTAATAACTCCTCTTTCACTTTCTTTTGCAATCTCTATAGAATTCATTTTTAGTAGCTCTGCATTTTTCTTAAGCATGTCCTCTGTAGTGTCAGTAACCTTCTTTTGTAGCTCTAGCGCAGTTTTTTGTTTGTTTAAAGATATAGAAAGAGCTATTTGATTTTTCCATATAGGTATAGTTGTAAGAATACTGGATTGTATCTTATTAGCCAATGTCTTATCGTTACTTTGTAATAGCCTTATCTGTGGTAGTGTTTGAAGGGATATTTCCCTACTTAATTTTAAGTCGTGAATTCTTTTTTCCATCTCTGTCAACGCCTGACTAAAATCATTGTACTTCTGAATATCTAACATATCCTGAGTTTGCTCAGCTTTATTTTTAAGTTGAACAAGTATAGTTTCACTAAGCTCCTTATGTTTAACTTCTCCGGCCGCTATATACATTTCTAGATTTCTTAGATATTCCAGATTCTTAGCATAAAGAGCATCTAATACATTCACATCTCTTATTAGCTCTTTTTTAGCCTTGTCTAAAGACATCACAATTTTATCAACAGTTTCTGTAACACTCTGTAACTTAATCTTTGTAGTTTCAGCACTTTTTATAATTCTACCTAAAATAGGTATTTTACTTACAATAGATTGTTTCTCACTTAATGTATCTAAGTCCACACCTTTTATTGTAGAAAGTAAGGTAGTTAGGTTACTTCCTACAGCTCCAGTATCCTTTGTTTTTACACCTTCTAAGATTCCATCTGCAAATTTAGCTATACTAGCTTGTACTTCAGAACCAAAATGAGAAATGCCATTGGAGCTTGATAGATCCATCTCCTCTTTAAGCTTATCTACTGTTTTTCTTTCACTGTCATTAAACTTAGATAAATCCACTGTGATTTTTGCCTCTGGTTGCTTAGCTGGAAGATTATTTTCTTTCACCTCATCTGGTTGGGGCTCTTTATAAAAATCTTCTTCTTGACCATCTATAGATGTTAAAAGATCTTCAAATCCCATGTTTTTTCACTCCCTCATCTTTTTTAAAAGTCTAGCTTAATCAAATCTCTTATTGTCTTAAGGTCCACATTTAAATCTAGAGTCTGTTGTTCTTTTATACTTTGAATTGTATTATAAAGCTTTTCATTTATAGTATACAAAGTAGAAGATAGCTCCTGTTTTTGTTCTTCTGTTGCATATTTCTCATCAAAATTAACTAAGATATTATAAATCATATCAATATATTTAAAAAGTAATAATTCATTCACTGAGATAATAGCATCAATATCATTAAAATAAAACTGGATTATAGTTGAATAGTATGAGACAAAGGCAAGTAAGTCTGTAAATAACTCTTGGTCTTTAATTTTAAACATAATAATTTCAATATTTTCTAAAGAAGCCTTTGCTTCTTCCAAAGTAGCTCTAGCCTCTGCCTTAGGACTAGAAGGAGATCTATCTTCATATTCATTTTGATCTTCATTTTTTCTTTTAAAGAAATTGAATATATAAATCCCTCCCTCACTAAAAACATCTATGCCTATATTAGTAGTGTATACAAATAATCAAATAATTTCAATAATAAATAGAATTCATCTCTGACTTTATTTTACAGTAATAAGTATTATAATAGCTTTTTGGCTTGACTTAATATTTCCTCAGCTGCAAAGATACCTTCATTTTCTGTTATCTGAATATCTCCTTGGACTTGTCCACCTGCATTAATAAATTTATTCAGTTCTCCGTGGGGAGGACAAAGGGCATAGTCAGCCATCTCTAGCATAGGTAAATCTAGGAGCGAATCCCCAGCAGCTGTTATTACACTTTCATTCTCTATTTCTTTTATATGAGAAATAGCCTCCCCCTTACAAACACATTGAGGGACAAAATATAATTTTCGCCCTTGTAAAGATGTCTTCCAATTATTTTTTTTTAACCATTTTCTAAAATCTTTTAATTCATCATTGGGGATTTTTTCTTTATCAACTATACAGTAGCTAAATACACCATCGGCTATTTTCTGGTTTATAACCCATTCATCAGAATAAATCTCCTGAAATCGCTCATAAACCTCTTCTATCTCTAAACATTCATCTTTTAATTTTTTATTAAGTTTATTTTTATATGTTTTATCAAGCTCTCCATTTATCAAAAGATTACCTCCATTACTAACTATGGCATATTTAGGCTTGATTTCTTTTGAAAATAGGAAGATTCTTTTATATTGCTCTATAGTTCTAGTTGTCACAGGCACAAACATTGTTTTTCTAGCTAATTTTTTTAATCTTTCTACTGCTATATTTGTCATATAGGACATGGGCTTTAATTCCTTTGACTCTACTGTTTGAATATTCATTTCATCTCCCTTTAGTATAAACCTTTTGGAATATATAAGGGTCTGATCTAGGTCACTGGCAAATATCATTTTAATCACTCTCCAAAGGTTTAATCAGCCCACAACATTGGTAAGTCATGGAAGGATAAATTTCCACAGGTACATTTTTATCATTAGCCAAAAGTAATATATGCTTTAAATTTTGACAAGCTTCGTCCTTTACAAGTATCTTCCAAGGCACTCTTCTTAGTAAAACTCTAGTAGTCTCACCTATTCCCGGTTTTATCAAGTTAATATCCTCAATACCATATACCTTTTGAATCTCTTTAATATCCTTCCACCCACTCCAAGTAGGTTCAGTAAAGGATTTTTCAATTTGGATTAGTTCATTATCTATTTCTTTATATAGTTCAGGAAATTTAGCAGATACAGTATCTATAAATAAATTTGAAACATCTTCGTTAGCAAGTTCACTGTAATACTTAGCACCATGATAATCATTTTTACCAATAAGGTCTTTTCTATGAACTGTACGGCTTACCAGCCCTGAAACTGTGGAATTTAAACAAGAACTAGCAATTAAAAAGTCTTCTCTAGTACCGTAGGTTTTAACACAATGACCTGGATCAGCTAAAACTGCTAAATCATCATCTAAATGAATACCATACTTTTTTTGAAATTTTTTACAAGCTTTTGATAAAACCTTTGTAATGGCTCCTTTTCCCGTCCATCCATCCACAAATTGTATAGATTTTTCAGGATGATTTTTAATGATATATAGCATAGCATTTTCATCTATACCTTTTCCTCGTATTATGGAAATACTATAGTGTGGAGTATCCAAATTATATCTCGTATCTAAATATCGTTTCATAAGAATACCTATAGGTGTTCCTGCTCTAGCCAGAGAAACTAATACTATATCCTGTCCTCTTTCTTTTAATATACGCTCTCCCACTACACCTACAGCTATGGCAAGTTTATCTGTAGACTCTTTTAAGGATTTATAAAAAAGTTCCAGATATTCATCAGTAGGATTATATTCTTGAGGGAGCATCTCTGAATAGTGTACTCCACTTTGAATAGCTTCCTCCCTATCTTCTGTTCCCTGTTCCTCTATTGTAGCACTAATATCCTTTAAAAGAAAAATTACTTCCTTTTTATTATAGCTCCCTATAACTTCAGGTTCATTTATTTTATTGTCATTACCCATACAGTACACTATGTGTATATGAGAAATCCCTAAGTTTTTCAGAACATCCATAAAACCTTGTAGTCGTTCTTGGTTTACTTCTCTTTCAAAAAAAACAAATATATCATCATAATAACCATAGGGTATATTATAAACATAGTTTAATACTTCTTCACCATATGGACATGGAAAAGAAAAAGCATTTTTCACTCCATAGTTTTTATCATTAGAGGGATGTATTGGACTTCTTGTAGTTGAGTGATATACCACTCCTTCACCCATAGCTGATGAAATCACCATAGGTATATACATAAATTCTCCAGTCCCTAGACATAAAGTTTTTTTGCCTTTTCTAAACCCTTTTAATAACTGTGCAGCTTTATAAATATTATCTTCTACCTTTTCTTTATCTATAGAGTCAATACCAAATCGTCCAGTTTCTTTAATATAAGGGCTATTATTACCATCCTTAGATGAAAAAAGCAATGGGCTAAACACATTATCAATTTTTTGTAGCTTGTGTATATGAATATTAACTTCTGATGATTCTTGAGTTAAGCATACCTCTTTATCTATATCTTCTACTGAAGTAACAGGACTACCCTTTACTTCTATATTTCCACTTATAAGCGCAACAGTGTTGATATTAATCTCTAATTTTTTTTCAAGCTGTTTAAACCTATTTTTATCTTCCTCTGAACGCCAATCTAGTAAAGACAGGATTGTATATACTTTTCTAGGATGTAGCTTATGCAACTCTTCAATAAAGTTTAAGGCTGTTTTTCCTGTAGTTATTTCATCATCTATTAAAACTACAGGAGCATCTGATTTTAGAAAATCCTCATCTAAAGCATATAATTTATGAGTTGTTGCATGAGAGTGTTCCTCTTGAAAATCCAGCACAGAATTTTTTTGTTTAATATTTTCCCTGGTAGTATGAATATACTTCCCTGCACCACTAAAACACTGAAATGCTGAATGACCTAATGCTGTAGCAGTTTCAGCAAAACCTATAAATATAGTTTCTTCAGGTAGCATTATAGGCTGTTTCATTATTGAAGAATAAACTTCTTCCTGATCTTTTTTACCTTCTAATGCCTTAAGTATATCATCTTCATAGAAAGCTGTATTATTATAAACTTCCTTTATATACAAAGTCGCTAATGCAGCTCCTGACAATAGGGGTATATGCGGCTTTACTGGTATATGCTTACCCAAAACTTTACTTACAAAAAGAAAACCCCTTTTAATATTTTGTCTGGCAGCCATAGCAAACAAGGTATCCAGAGGAATATTATAATGATTTTTATGGACATTGATACTAACCTCTAAATCCCCAAGAACATTATATAAATTAGACTGTAGTGAATAAACTGGTGAAATTTTGCTTTTCATGTAGCACCCCGTATATTTTAGATTTTACCATTATTTTTTTAGCCCAATTAAGATGAGGCTTTATTTCATTCATTTTATTTCCATACTGACTTTTTATTACTCCTATTTCTCCATTATTATTATTAATTATACTACAAGCATCTATATATTCCTCATGGCTAACTATCTGTAGTGCTTGAACAGGTATATTATGGGTTGGGTGTATTATGGTTTTTCCAATAAAGCCATTAGCTTTATCCATTAGGATCTCTCTAATTAATCCATCCAAATATTTACTTAGTAATTCTTTTCTTATATCCACACCTTTTGAACCATAGGCTTCTTCAAAAGGGCTTTGTCTAAGCTGAGGCTTTAGCACTCTATCTCCATAGAAAAAGTACTCCCATACAGGTCCTGACAGTACATAGCCACTATCCACCCTAGAAAATAAATTAAGTATATCAGTTATACAATCTCTAACCACTGTGATATCATAAATGGTCATATCATAGCTTCTTCTTATTCCAAATTGACTGCAAAAATCAGTAGCACCTACTCTTACATTTAAAACCAAGTCATAGTATTGATCAAGAATATCTTTTATAGTCTGTAAACTCTTTGATCTATATTCTTTATAGATAATATTTCGCGATTCTAAAATAGGCATTCCATAAAATTTTTTCCCTACTCTATTATTAATCTTTATAAGCTCTTCGAAATATATTTGAGCATTTTCAGCTGAAAATTTAGGAAACACAAAACCTGTTAGCATTTTTAAACTTTCCCCAGCTATACTGCTTATCTCTATTAATTGATTAGGATTTCTGATTCTTAAAAAAATAAATGGTAGATCATTATATTTTATACTTCCGTCTTCAACTCCATTATAAATTTCTTTTAAACAATTCAATACATAGTCCTGTGCCTTTTTTATCATATTATCCCCAATGGCATCTTCTAGGCAAAGAACTACTGTTTTAACACTTTTATTAGAAGTAATCTTCTTATACATATTGTCTCTATCAGCTGGTATATATAATGCAGCTCCTAAAGCATATGCTAATATTTCTTTCTTCAAATTTATCTCCAAGTTTTCAGGAGGTAAGAAAAAAATATTTTTTTGTTCCTCCTCTGATAAATAATCAAAGTATCTCATTATCTACATTCCCCTTTTATTATAGTATAAAAGAACCCTAAATAAAATTTTAGGGTCCTGATACTCATCATACAGTTTATTCTTAATCTACTTGTAGTCCATAATTCTTACAAAGGGATGCTAAGCCCCCCTCGAAACCGCTACCTACTGCACTAAATCTCCATTCTCCATTATGTCTGTAGATTTCACACACTACCAAGGCCGTTTCAACAGAGAAATCCTCTGCCAAATCATATCTTAGTACTTCTTCATTATTGTCTTCATTTACTACTCTTATAAATGCATTTGATACTTGACCAAAGTTTTGTCTTCTTTGTACTGCATCATGAATTGTAACAGTTATAGCAATCTTGTGAATGTGATTAGGTACCTTACTAAAATCTATTTTGATCTGTTCATCGTCACCTTCACCTTCACCAGTTCTATTATCTCCCGTATGTATAACGGAATCATTACCACCTTTTAAGTTATTGTAGAATATAAAGTCTAGGTCATTTTGAACCTTGCCATTTTCTCCTACTAGGAAAGCTGAAGCATCTAAGTCAAAATCAGCACCTCCAGAGTATTTATTAGTATCCCAACCTAACCCTATGACACTTCTTGCTAATCCTGGACTAGCTTTTGACAAATCAATCTTTTGTCCTTTAGATAGACTTATAGACATAATATATTCTCCTCCCTATTTTTATTTATATCTTTTTACAATTTCACTAAGAGAAGCTTCATTAGTTCCTTCTCCTATAGCTGCAAACTTCCACTCTGCGCCGCTTCTATATATTTCTCCTACTACGAGAGTTGTTTTTCCTGCATAACTGTCTGTAAGACTGAATCTGATTAGTTCTTGATTGTCGCTACCATTTACTACACGAATAAAGGCATTTTTAATTAAGCCAAAATCTTGTTTACGACGTACGCAATCATAGATATTAACTACAAATACGAGTTTCTGAATATCTGCAGGAACGCGATCTAGCTCTATGATTAATTGCTCGTCATCACCATCACCGTCACCAGTTAAATTGTCTCCCGTATGAACTACACTGCCACATTTACTTTTCAAATTACCAAAATAAATTAAATCTTCCTTTTTTGCCATCTTTTCATTGCTATCAAGCATTATAACTGAAGCATCACAATCAACCTCTGCTCCCTTACTGCCAAAAAGTCCTCCTAAGAGTCCTCCCCCTGACTTTTCTACAGGGTCCCAGCCTAAGCCTACCATTATCTTAGAAAGTCCTGCATTCCCTTTTGTTAAATCTACTCTTTGCCCTTTTTGCAAACTAATACCCATTATATTCACTCCTTAGCCTATATAGTAAATAATATTTCCTATTCTTTATTTAGAGTATCTCCATCATATTTTCAAAAAATATGATGGAGATACTAAAACCTACTATCTTTTATTACTAGATGGTGGTATAAACTGTTGAATCCATGCTCCAAATCCTCTTGGATTTCTTGTTTGAATCAAAACAGGTCCAGGACCTCTAAATCTACACACTAACCCTTCTCCTGATGTAAAACTAGATACCCATCCACTAGTTGCCTTTTCTATAGTATAATTCATATAGCTTGGCCAAGCCACAAGATGTTGATTATCTATAACCACTTCCTCACCTTGCTCTAGGTTTATAGCATGTATAGAACCATAAGTATTGATAAACACAGTACCGTTTCCACTAATATTGAGGATAAAAAAGCCTGCTCCTGAAAAAATACCCTTGGCTAGATTTTGCATTTGTGTATCTACCTTTATTCCATCAGTTCCAGCTAAAAAGCCATCCTTTTGAACAGATAAGCTATAAGAACCATCTAGTTCAATAGCCTCTATTGCCCCTAAAGTAGATGGTGCCAATAGCACCTCTCCAGGTCCTCTGCTAGCACGTAGGGTTTGAAAGAAAAACTTTTCTCCTGCAAGCATCCTACCAATACCTCCAAAGAGTCCACCTTCCATTTTTCCTTCAACATCTATAGTATTAGACATAGCCATCATTGCATCTGACTCTGCCTTCATCATCTCCCCAGATTGCAAATAAGCTTTCACAATGGGAAATGCTCCTTCATATAGGATTTCGTATTTCATTTACACACCACCCTTATTTTTCTAGGTATAGCATAATTTTATTATTTATAATCCAAACTCTGTTGGTGATATATTAAGTGTATTGCAGATTTCTTTTACAATCTGTTGTTCATTTTTATCAAAATCACCATCTGCTGCTCCAATGGCACAACATACTGTTACACACATTCTAGCCTCTTCTTGATTACCTTTAATCTTTGCTATTGCATTCATAGCTTCTTGCTTGCCTATCATATGGTCAAACTCAAAACCACCTGCAAAATTATTAAATCTATCTACAACTTCATTTGTTTTGAATACTTTTAAAGCCTCACTTCTTTGAATAAAACCAACCATTTTTTGCTTTTCAGAGCTATCTATATTTCCATCAGCTGCAGCTACTAAAGCACAGCCTGCTACAACTGCATCTAAAAACTTTTTATTCGTAAACCGTTTCATACTACTCATAGAAGTTTGTTTCGCATTATTTAAAAAATCTCCAAACTTATTCATCATGCCCATTGTATATTCCTCCTAATGGAAATTTTTAATTTATATTTCTCGTATTTCTATCCTATATTTATTCCGAAATTACCACAAAGAGCACCTAATCCGCCTTGGAATCCACTTCCTATAGCATTAAACTTCCATTCAGCACCATGTCTGTATAACTCACCAACTACCACTGCTGTTTCTACACTAAAATCTTCTCCTAAATCATATCTAATAAGCTCTTCATTTGAATCTCCATTCAATATTCTAATGTATGCGTTAGAAACTTGACCAAAGTTTTGATTTCTTTGTTCTGCATCATGGATTGTTGCTGTAAAATCCATTTTTTGGATAGATTCAGGTACCTTTGAAAGATCAATAAAGATTTGCTCATCATCTCCATCTCCCTCTCCTGTACGATTGTCTCCCTTATGCTCAACAGATCCATTTCCACCTTTAAGATTATTATAGAACACAAAATCTGCATCACTACTTACCTTTCCACTTTCACCTAAAAGAAATGCCGCTGTGTCTAAATCAAAGTCATTTCCTCCGTCATACTTGTTAGTGTCCCATCCTAATCCAACTAATACCTTTGTAAGTCCTGGATTTGATTTTGTTAAATCCACCTTTTGTCCTTTTTGTAAACTAATTGCCATTTCAAATTCCTCCTTCACATAATTTTATTATATTTGTATTTCTATTATTAACCAATTTTTCCTTCTTTTAAAAATAAATCCCCTTACTTAAAATAATTATCAATTATTCTTTCAGCCAATCTTTTTTGTGCATGAGCCTGAGCTACAAGCATAATCACTATCAAAAACCATTCAGCCTTTTCTTTATCCTCTTCAAATTCTTCAGGTATTTCGCTATTAATATCTTTAGTCTTTCCCTGTATCTCTTCTAAATTCCTCATAATGGTACTTTGATAATTCTTAAGCTCATCTTGCTTTAAATCCACAAAAATGGAGTAGATTTCTTCTAATGGAATCACATCATCATCAGTAGTGGACATATCCTTTAAAACTCCTTTAAATATTTTTCCAATATCGTCTAAAGATAAGATTTGTTTCAAATAATATAAAAGAATCATTAATATAACATGTTCTTTTGTGTATTGTTTTCCTTTTGTAGGCTTCATTAATAAATTATCTTTAGTATAATTGTTAATCATAGTAGGAGTAAGAATTTTATCATTAGGAGATCTTTTGTGATGCCCCAGTTTATCAGATAAAAAATTTTCTACTTGAGTAATATATAGATTTATATCTGGTATGTCCGAAAGCTGTATTTCATCTGACAATGATAGTTCTTCAACTAATTTTAAAAGATCATCTTTGTTCATTTTTTTATCACCTCACCATGTTATGTGGTAATTAAAACTATATATCATAATATCAATAATATCAACACGAGGTTTTTATAGTATAAATTAGATACATCTAGTATTGCCATTGTATTTTGATTTTATTGTCCATCAACATAAGTTTTTTAGGAAATTTGAATATTGATATGTTTTCAACTATATTATATTATATCAGTATTCACTATATATAGTTTTAAAAACCGTAACATATAATACTAATATATGATCAATAAGGAGGCTTTTATTAATGAAATTTTACCATGGTCTTACCAGTGACCAGGCATCTAGTTCTCGAGAAAAATATGGAACAAATCAACTTACACAACATGAGGGGGAAAGTTTTTGGGACAAATTAAAGGGTAATTTAAACGATCCAATTATTAAAATTTTAATTGTAGCTTTAGTAATAAATGTTACTTTCTACTTTTTTGGCAAATCAGAATGGTATGAATCATTAGGAATCGCAATTGCAGTAGTTCTAGCTACATTAATATCAACCTTTAGTGAATATAGCAATGAAAATTCCTTTCAAAAGCTTCAAGAAGAAGCTTCAAAAATTCGAATAAAGGTTTTTAGAGATGGCTTAGCTCAAGAATTACTTATAGACGAAATTGTAAGAGGAGATTATATTCTCCTTCAACCAGGAGATAAAGTTCCAGTTGATGGATATATTTTAGATGGTGGAATAAAAGTAGACCAGGCTGCATTAAATGGTGAATCCGAAGAAGCCCTTAAAGTAAAATCTAATGTTGAACGAGATTTTGGAGAAGAGGACTTTTCTGATAAAGAAAAGGTGTATAGAGGTTCTGTTGTAACCTCAGGAGAAGCTATATTAATAGCAAATAGGATTGGAGATCATACCGCATTTGGAAAAATAGCTCAAGAGTTATCTATAGAGTCAGAAATAGACTCTCCCTTAAAAGTCAAACTAGGTGGTTTAGCTGATAAAATCGCCATGTTCGGTTATATAGGTGGTAGTTTAATAGCTCTATCATACTTCTTTAAAACAGCAGTCATTGACAATAACTTTGATATGCCTACTATAGTACAGTATTTATCGAACTGGAATAATCAGTTTCCTATGATGGGCAATCCTTTAAATGATATTGTTACTGCTTTAATACTAGCTATAGTCATTATAGTTGTAGCTGTACCAGAAGGTTTGCCTATGATGATTGCTATAGTACTATCAATAAATATGAGAAAGCTATTAGCTGACAATCTTTTGGTTAGAAAGCTTATGGGTATCGAAACAGCAGGTAGTATTAATATTTTATACAGTGATAAAACAGGTACTATAACAAAGGGCCAGCTAGAGACTGTTAATTTCATGTCTGGAGACGGGACAGATTATACTAAGTATTCAGATATACCTGCGCCATTAAAGAAGCTTGCAAGAGTTTCTATAGAATATAATTCTGCAGCTATTATAAGTGGATTAGATACTGATAAACCCCAAGTAGTTGGTGGAAATCCAACAGAGCGTGCTTTAATGAATTTCATAGATTATAGTGATTTAAAGTCTGAGGATAATCTTATAAAAACAGCAGAGATTGAATTTAATAGCGCTAGAAAATTTTCTGCATGTCAATTAACAGAAGATATGAATTGTACATTGGTGAAAGGTGCACCAGAAAATTTATTACCTAGATGTAATTACTATTTTGATGAAACAGGAGATAAGAAAAAAATAACACCTGAATTAATGACAGCTTTAGATAAAAATATGGATGAATTAGCAAATAGAGCAATTCGGTTATTAGCGCTGGTTATTTCTGATGGTGCTGTAGATGATACTGACGTAACAGGTGACTTTACTCTTGTAGGTATTATAGGAATTAGAGATGAAATACGTTCGGAATCCATTACAGCTATTAATGAGGCGCAAAAGGCTGGAATACAAGTAGTTATGATTACGGGAGATCGCAAGGAAACTGCCGTAGCTATAGCCAAAGAAACAGGCTTATTAAATTCAGAAAAAGATTTAGCATTAACCTCTCAAGAAGTTAATGAAATGTCTGATGATGAATTGAAAAAGATTTTACCTCATCTTAGAGTTATTAGTAGAGCCTTGCCTACAGATAAATCACGCTTAGTTCGTATATCACAAGAACTTGATTTGGTTGTAGGTATGACAGGAGATGGAGTTAATGATTCACCTGCTCTTAAACGTGCTGATGTAGGATTTGCTATGGGCTCAGGAACTGAAGTAGCTAAAGAAGCAGGAGATATCGTTGTATTAGATGATAATTTCTTATCTATAACAAAATCTGTACTATATGGAAGAACGATTTTTAACAATATTCGTAAATTTATTATATTCCAATTGACTATTAACGTAGCCGCTGTGTTAGTGGCATTCCTTGGACCTTTCCTTGGATTAGCTGGTGGTTTACCTCTTACTATGACTCAAATGCTTTGGGTAAATCTAGTTATGGATACATTAGCAGCCCTAGCCTTTGGTGGTGAACCTGCTTTACAAAGATATATGGAAGAAAAGCCAAAGTCTCGTGGGGAATCAATAGTTTCCAAGAGTATGTGGCAGTCTATACTTACTAATGGTATATTTGTTTCTATTGCCAGTGTGTTGTTCTTAAGATCAGAATATATACAATCATTGTTTAGAGATTCCGATGGAGATATAGTATTTTTAACAGCTTTCTTCTCATTGTTCATCTTTTTAAATGTGTTTAATATGTTTAATGCACGAACAGAGAAGGTTAATATCTTTGATAATATAAAAAGCAACCCTGGTTTTATAAGAGTTGCACTATTGATAGCAGTAGTACAAGTAATCTTAGTATATGTAGGTGGTAAAGTTCTTAGAACCGTACCACTGGCACTAAACGAATGGGCTATTGTAATCGGATTGTCTATTATAATAATTCCTTTTAATATGTTAAGAAAATCCCTTTTTAGTAAGGACGCATAGTTTAAAATAAATGAAAATATCAAAAAAGAAGTTCGGTTATTAACCGAGCTTCTTTTTTTCATACTCCTAAAAAAATGTATACTTTATAAAGATTATATCCATCAAAACATAGTGATTTCATAGTTGTTTGTTCAATGTCCTGAATGTAGATGGAGAAACACCGCAATATTGTTTGAAAACTCGGCTAAAATAGTGTTGATTATTAAATCCTAAAATATCAGATATAGAATTTACCAACAGGTTTTCATCGTTTTTCAAAAGTGTTTTAGCATGCTCGATTCTTAGAAAATTTACATAATCAACAAGAGTTTTCCCTGTTTTACTCCGCACATAGTTTCCTACCGTTGTCCTTCCTAAAGAGAATTTTTCCTCAAGGAAAGAAAGGCTCATTTCAGGATTGCAATAATTTTCATTTATAAACTGAAGAATATCATGACCAGTAAAAATATTGCACTTAGCACTATTTAGCACAGCTTTTGTTAAGTATTGATTTTTGCAGTGGTCTATTGCTTTAATTAGTACATCTTTAAAGGCTTCATTGGAAAATGGCTTGAGTATGTAGGAAATAACCCCTAAATCAATAGCCTGTTGTGCATATTCAAATTTATCATATCCTGAAACAATAATTACAGCTATGTTTTTATCTTGTTCATATATTTGTTTAATGGCATCAAGTCCATTTAGCAGAGGCATATTTATATCAGCAATAATTATGTTCGGTTTAAATACTTTGGCTACTTCCAGCATTTCAATTCCATTTTTCGCCTGTGGAATTATATCTAAATCAAGATTAAATGATGAAATAAGTTTTATCATTCCTTTTCGTATAATCAATTCATCATCAGCTATAAGGATTTTATATCTCATAAAGACCTCCCATAAAACAATTTAAAATTAATATTGAGTTATGAATATATAAAGTGAAACTTAATTCAGATGGAGCTTTAAATCCAGCTGAATTTTAGTTGAACCTATCCAGGGGCTGTTGCGCTCTTATCTCCCGCTTGAAGAAGCGGGAGTTTTAGAGTTGTTAGCCATCAGATAAAAGTAAAACATCTATTTATTTTTCAAGTATATTGCTCGGAAATATGATTGTTACCGTAGTGCCAAAACCTAATGAGCTATCAATAGTAATTGATGAATTTTCGCCATATTTTACACGAAGCCTTTCTGCAATATTAAAAATACCATAATGGTCTGTTGTGGTTATATTTTCAATGTTTTTACGAAGTTCTTCTAATTTATTATCTGTGATACCTACACCTGTATCAGTAACTGTAATTACAACATTATTCATTTTAAGCTTTGCATGAACAGAAATAATTCCAATACTACCTTTAGGCTTTAAGCCATGATAGAGAGCATTTTCCACAAGAGGTTGCACAATTAATTTCATGGTAGGAATATTTCTTATAGCCTCTTCGATTTTAATTTCGTAATCCATAATATCGCTATATCGAGTACGTTGGATATCAAGATAATTTTTAGCATGTTCAATTTCTTCCTGTACAGAAATAATTTCCTTTCCATCACTTAGTGATATTCTAAAAAAGGTAGAGAGACTATTGAGCATATTTTGAATATCATCAGCACCATAATCTATAGCCATCCATTTCATAGTATCCAATGTATTATATAAAAAATGAGGATTAATTTGAGATTGTAGTGCTCTGAGTTCAGATTTCCTTGCTCTTTGCTGTTCATACAGTATTTCATCGAAAAGCTGAGAAATTTTTTCTGTCATATTGTTGTATGTCTGAGAAAGGTAGTAAAATTCATTTTTGGGGCCTTGAAGTTTAATTGGTGAATGATGGCCATTTTCAAAATTCTTCATGCTTTTAGTAAGCTTTTCAAGGGGGATCACAATATGCTTTGAAAGCTTAATGGATATAAAAACTGAAGCAATAATTAAAATGAACCAAAATAAAATAATAGTACTTATAATTGATTGAGTATGAGAATGAATTTGACTGTTTTCCATAATTGTACATAGTTTCCAATCATCGGTATATGGAATTAATGAATAAATAACTGTTGATTTATTTCCTGATTGATTTACTGTTTCCAATATTCCAGAACTTTTACCTGCAATCTTAGAAGCTGTTGAAGAAAGCTTTTCATAGGAGATTATGTTGTTGTAGAAATAATTATTGTTATGACTTATAATTCGATTGTTTTTATCCATAATCCATGTTATACCCCCATTTGGAGATATATCGGAAAGCATGTTTATAATTTGGTTTGAGGGTATTCCTCCATAAAGCATACCCGTTTTTTCGTTAGTATATCCATAGATTGGTAGATAGACCATATACATATTGTTGCTATTTGGGGTAGAAATGGGATTGGTAATTATATATTCACTCTCCACATCTACAAGTTTTAAAAAATCTTCACGAGGTAGAATTTGAAGGGTTTCATTTGCATTAACCCATGATTTTCCATCCAAGCCTCCTACCCCAAAAAGCTGCATAGATTTATGATTATATTGATTATAATTTTCTCCAAGAACCTCCATTATCGGCTGTATCCCTCTAATATCCATGGATTTAAAAGCTGGGAGTTCGGAAAGCACTCTAAGTTCGCTTACAACATTAAAAAACCACATTCCCGTTTCAGCTGATTTAGCTTCTATGAGCTTTATGGTTTGTTGCTGGGTATAGCTCGTATTATTTCTAATTACAGAATATTGCACTGCAAAAAGAAGTATTGAAAATATTACTGTAATACAGGCAATAAAGGTGAACATAATATGCTTTCTAAATGACAATACATCACCACCAAAGGTCTTCTAAATTTATTAAATGCTTAAAAACTAGTATACACTACAATATTTAAAACTTCAAACACGGTAAATTATGTACAAAATATGTAAAATTGTGCATGTACTATTAATGCTTAAAATAGTACGATGAATATGTTAAATAAATGGCAATTCAAATATATTTGCTATTTTATATCTTAAAAAGGAGGAATTTTAAATGAACAAAAAAATTATTGTTATGCTTTTAGTTGTAGCTTTAATAACAAGCCTTGCAGGTTGTTCTTCAAACCAAGCTACTGATGCATTTTACGAGGCAGGAAAATACACTGCTACTGCACAAGGATTCGGAGGAGATTTAACCGTTGAGGTTGAATTTTTAGCAGATAAAATCAAAGATGTAACTATACTTTCACATAGTGAGACATCTGGTGTAAGTGATGGAGCTATCAATGAGTTGCCAAAGCTAATTGTTGAAAAACAAACAGTAGATGTTGATGGTGTTTCTGGAGCAACATATTCATCTACAGCAATCAAAGACGCTGTTGCTGATGCTATAAAACAAGCAAAAGGCGAAACATCAGAAACATCAGAGGTTGTTGATGGTGTTTATGAGGGCACCTCAAAAGGCAAAGGTGGTGAGATAACAGTTGCTGTTACAATTGCAGATGGTAAAATTTCTTCTGTGAAAACTGTTTCACACCATGAAACAATTGGTTTTGAAAGAGCATTTGACATTGTTGAAAAAGATATGATAGACACAAATAGCACAGATGTTGATACAATTACAAGTGCTACAATGGCTTCAGGGGGTATGATTAGAGCATCTCAAGAGGCTTTAAAAAAGGCTAATTTTGCAGATTCATTTAGTAAAGCTTCTGGAGAAATAGTTCGTGAGGTTCTTGATGCTGAATACACTGCAGATGTTGTTGTAATCGGCGCAGGTGGTGCAGGTATTAATGCAGCTATCGAGGCAAGAGCAAACGGGGCAAGTGTTATTGTAATAGATAAAGCCGCTGTTCCTGGTGGTAATACAAAACTTGCTGACGGAGTTCTTAATGCTTCTGAAACAGATATGCAAACAGCTGAGGGAATTGTAGATAGTAACGATAACTTCTATGAAGACACAATCAAAGGTGGCGACAATGTTGCAAAACCTGAACTTGTAAGAAAGTTTGTTGAAAATACTGCAGAAGCTATACAAGAAACAAGAGATGTTATGGGAGTTGTTTGGACAAAAATAAGTCTGGGAGGCGGACATACAGCTGCACGTTGTCATTTTGCTGAAGGCGAAGGTGCTCAGATGTTTGAAACAATGTACCAGTATGGTTTATCACAAGGAATAGATGTTAAATTTAATACAACAGCAACAAAAATTCTTAAAAATGAATTAGGCGAGGCAATCGGAGTTAAAGCAATAAATGGTGGCAAAGATGTTATATTCAATGCAAATAAAGGTGTTGTTTTAGCAACAGGTGGTTATGGACAGAATGCAGAAATCCTTAAAAAATATGATACAACATATGTAGAAGGAACAATCTGTACAAACAGTGTTCTTAGCACAGGGGATGGTATTGGACTTGCACAAGCAGCAGGTGCAAACCTAACAGGAATGGAATATGTTCAAAAGCATCCAACTAGTAATGCTGTTACAGGAGACCTTATTTCAAGTGCAAATTCAGGACGTGGCTCGGGTACTACTATTATTGTAAACAAAGAAGGAGTTCGTTTCGTTGAGGAACTTGAAAGACGTGACGTTATTTCAAATGCTACTGCAAAACAGACAGGTGGTGTTTCTTATTCCTTCTTTGATCAGAAGGCAGCTGATGAAACAGAATTTTTCAAAAGTTTCGGTGATGAAATAGAGTCACTTATTGCTGATAAGCAAGCTGTCAAAGCAGATACGATTGAAGAAGCTTGCAAATTCTTTGAAATAGATTACAATGCATTTATGGAAACAATTGAAAGATATAATGGTTTTGCAAAAGCTGGTAAGGACGATGATTTTAACAGACGTGGAGGATTAAGAGAGTACAGTACAACAGAAGGTCCATTCTACTTTATCAAGGCAGCTCCTGCTGTGCACCATACAATGGGTGGTGTAGACATAACAGCAAATGCAGAAGTTCTTGATACCACAGGGAAAGTAATTCCTAACTTGTTTGCTGCTGGAGAGGTGACAGGTGGTATTCACGGTTCTAACAGATTAGGCGGAAACGCAATAGCAGATATAGTTGTATTTGGAAAAATTGCAGGTGAAAATGCTGCTAAATAATTCCTATATATGTGGGTAAGCAAAAACCACAAAATGTACACCAACAATGTACATTTTGTGGTTTTTATAAATCTTATGATAATATATAATATATATAGCTCATAAATATCATTTAGTTATATACTAAAAGTTTGAAGGGATTGATGCAACATATGAAAAAATTCATAATAGCTTTGTTAATCATTCTTCTTTCCTTTGTAGGATGTTCAAATAACAATATTACAGATGAAAATACTCAAAACCTTTATGGAAAGATAGCTAAAGATGGAAGAGAATTATCTGCAAATGTTGTTTTTGAAAATGGCTCCATAGTGGATATTATAATTTCAGATATTATAAATGGTCATGAAAATTCTGAAGAAGTTTCTAAAAAAATTGCATATGAAATTATTTCCCAGCAATCCCTTTCTGTAGATGTTGTAACAGGTGCAACAGAAACTTCAAATGATGTTATAAATGCAGTTTCTGCAGCCCTGGAAAGTGGAGGAATTTCATCTGAATTATTTATAGACAAAAAAATATCCCCCACACAGGAAAGTCAGCAAAAAAATAATTACAATGTCCTTGTTGTAGGATCAGGTGCTGCGGGTCTTTCTGCAGCAATACAAGCAGCCGAAGATGGAAAGAATGTTCTAGTTGTAGAAAAAATGCCCTTTGCAGGTGGAAGTACTTTTTTGTCTGGAGCAGAAATATCAATACCCGAAAATGTATTAAGTATTGATCAGCCTAAAAATGATACCCCACAAATTATGGTTCAAGATATATTAAAAGCTTCACAAAATACAGCAAATAAGAAGTTAGTATCTATTATATGCAATAACATTGCAGATACTGTTCTTTGGCTGAAAGATAGTGGAAAAGTGGAATTTAATAATGATTTCTATAAAGTAAACGGTCACAGTATTGCAAGAACAACCTTTCCAGATGGTGGAGGTACTACACTTATAAATAAAATGATTCTTAGGGCAGAAGAGCTTGGTGTTAATATTTTATATAATATGAATGTCCAAGATATTATTCAGGACAACAATGGTAAGGTCGTAGGCGTAAGTGCAAAAAAAGGTGATGAGATATTATCTTTTTTTGCAAGGGATAGAGTTATTATAGCAACAGGAGGTTTTAGTGCAAATAAAGCTATGCGTGAAAAATATAATGAACAGCTTGCACAAATAAATTTGAATATCTTAACATCTTCCCCTCAAGGTATAACAGGGGATGGGATAAAAATGGGTCAAAAAATAGGTGCAAATGTTGTTGATATGCAGTATATTCAACTTTACCCATATACAAATCCAGCAACAGGAATACACTTCTATATGAACAACAAGAGGGTTGATGCAGGAGCATTTTACATTAATAAAGAAGGGAAACGTTTTGTAAGAGAAGACCAAACAAGAGGAATTGTTGCTTCAGATGTTCTTCAACAGACAGACAGCACTATGTATGAAGTTTTTACACAAGAAATTCTTGATAAAATGCTCATTAATGAGCTTGCACACAAAGAATTTAATCAATGGGTGCACCAAGGAGTCATAGCAAAAGGAGATACTATTGGCGAATGTGCAGAGATATTTTTATTAGATAAAAAAGAAGTTACTAAAACTCTAAATAGATACAATTCTTTTATTAAAAATGGAAAAGATGAGGACTTTGGAAGAGAAATGAATTACTCATTCTTAGATAAAGGTCCTTATTATATGCTTGAGGGCTTACCTTCAGTTCATTACACATTAGGTGGTCTTAAAATTGATGAATATGCTCGTGTGTTAGATAAAAATGATAAACCTATAAAAAATTTATATGCAGCAGGAGAGGTCACGGGTGGAATTTTCGGAAAAGATAGGCTTGGTGCTTGTGCTATTCCAGATGCGTTAGTATTTGGAAGAATAGCTGGTGGCTATGAACCTAAATAAAAAAGTGCAGGCAGTTTTACCCACTGTCTGCACCCAATAACAACTCTTTAGGTCAGCTTGAAAAATATATCTTTAAAACCTTAACCAAAAGATAAATCTCTTTTTAAATCTATTTATCACTTCTATTAAATAATATCATCTTATACTTTTCTAGTACTAACATCAAAGGATATCCTAAACCATAGCAAGCTATTATCTGTCCTAAACCTACCCAAGCTATAGTTGCAATTAAAGGAGCATTAGATACATAATTTAAAATAAATCCAACCACAATTGCATTTACAACTATTGGAGGTATTGGAACCATCCACTTTTTAGGCATCCTATAGGATAAAAATGCCGCCAAAAGAGTGGCTGAGCTTCCAAATACAATATCTATCATTCCCTGGCCTCCATAGATATTGGCTATTATACAACCCACAAACAAACCTGGTATTGCCGCTGGAGTAAAGAATGGTAGTACTGTCAATGCTTCTGAGATTCTTACTTGGAGGGGACCATAACTAATAGGAGCAAAAATAATAGTGATAGTCACATAAATAGCCCCTATCAAAGCTGCTTGAACTAAAAAATTTGTTTTTTTCATTTTTACACGCCTTCCCTAGTTTTATTTTAAGTCAGGATGGTTTCGAACTGACTTATTGCTTTCCTGCGTTTTCATACTATGTCAGAAGTGTTGAAAATACAGGAATCACTTTTCTATTTAATCATATATTATCACGTTTTGTCAATATGGGATTAGCAAAAGATTAGAAGTACTTGAGTATGATGAGTTTTCCCTTTGTACGACACTATTTAGGGATTATGCGACACATCGGGGTAACCACGGGGACAGGTCTTGTGGTTTGAGAAACATAAACCACAAGACCTGTCCCCATGGTTACCCTTGGTTAAAGATTGGATGTTGTATGTTGAAGGTTTAACCCTTAAAACCTTAAAAGATAGATCCTTCGTATACACTCAGGATGACAGGGCGAAAGAAAAACCCCCAAAAATGTCATCCTGAGTGAAAACGAAGGATCTCGCTCTTGACCCTAAAAACAAACCCTAAACCCTAAGACCACAGATCCTTCGTGTACACTCAGGATGACAAGGCGAGAAGAAACCTCCAAAATGTCATCCTGAGTGAATACGAAGGATCTGGTACTTGATCTTAACCTAAACATCAATCTCAACCTGCGATGCTTACGTCGCACTTTCCCTAAACTATGCTACATTAAAAAAGTATCTACTTAATAAATATAATATTTTTATCCACTATTTAGATTTACTTTTCTTATAGATATTTCCCCCATTAATTCTTTCATACTCTCTGCCCTTTTGAAAGGAATAAAATCCAAACCAAATAAAAGCTATACCAAGTGCAATTATCTTTAGGAATTCCATATCCATCTCCTCCTGATTACTTTCTTTATAATAATAATTCTATACTTTCTAATACTTTTCCTTTAAGTATTTCATTACATCAAAAAAAGACTTAAAGGACAGATATTTTAACTATACACTCTGTCCTTTAAGTCTTTTTAAATGAATTTTCCATTCTTTGGTGGAACCACCTCTTCCTTGTGTACATCCCCAGATGTATCTATATTGACAAAGGCTTATGTTTTTAAGTTTTAAACTACTGAGAGTTTAAACTTACAAACCATTTTCCTTTGTTATTATAAGTATACCACATGTTTTTAAGTTTAAACAGTATATTTTGAATATTTTAAATAATTTTTTTATTATCCTAAGTTGACAAGTTAAATGCAACCCTATCGGATTAGAGTAGTTGCATTTGATCTTACAAAGATAGGGGCTGCATTTAGTCTTACAACTAGTTATTAATAATTTTTAAAGAATATACTTCTCCATGGGGAAGTGGTTGCGTTTAGTCTGGCAAAAACTTCAGTTTTTTTGTCAATAATATATATGGTATTAATTACCATATGTGTCTTTCGCAAATTAGAAATCGGAGGAAATTGTCATGCCTAAACACAAACATTTAACAGACGCTGAGCGTTTACAGATTGAACAATGGCTAAAATACGGATTATCCATTAAACAGATTGCCCTGAAACTTGATAAGAGCACATCAACTATTTCTAGGGAGATTCGTTCTCGTGCCATAATTAGCAACAAGTATGCACCATACCGTATACATAATAGGTGTACCAACCGCCATAGTTGCAAAAAACGCTATCT
>SWCH01002942.1_pt1 | contig 43405 bp, 40 predicted proteins | sample 4690051 | NCBI WGS metagenome assembly SWCH01 (sample SAMN10267282, study PRJNA491770) | bioreactor metagenome | isolation source: DHS bioreactor inoculated with | place: Japan: off Shimokita Peninsula
GGGGCCTTCGTACCAGTCGGCCCAACTGATCACCAGATGCGGCCATTCAGTCACCAGCCCGCTGGCAGTTTGCCAGGCGCGGGCATGCGTCAGCGCACTGGGCTCAGAGATCTGATTCATTGGGCGGTCACCACCAGACGTTGCTGCTGGGCTCAGGCTACCTGCCACCCATGCAGTTTGGCCCAGCGGCGACAAGGTTCCCCCACGCCCAACGGCTCAGTCACCCAGAGAATCTCGGTTCAGCGGCTCAGCGACTCGCCGATAGTCCATGGATCGGGCCGACAACTCGAACTGCTCCAGCGCGGTCGAGTCGGTAACTGGCAGATCTCTCGCAGCATCCATCGCACCAAGGGAACTCCCCCGTACCTCCAGGTCGGCCACGACACCACACACATCACAAGAGGCATCCAGAACCGGAGTGAAGTCCTCATCGGGCTCGATCCAGATTTGGGCAATTTGAGTTCGCCAAGCCGTGAGGCTCCCTGCGAAGCCGGTAGCTACCCACCATTGAGCGGCCACGCAGTCCTGAACTCGAACCCGCAACGAGCTCGTGGCACCATCCAGCTGACCGAAAGTGACGTTGCGAATGATACTGCGATGAAAATCCACTTCGGGAGTGCCGGAAAGACCCGCGATCTCAACTCCGGAGCCACGAACCCGCCGGAAGACCATCCTTCCGCCGCTCCAATGCGTGGCACGGAAGGTGAGCGCGGAAACCCGGCTCCCCTGAATCATCAATCCGTCCACAGCAGGGGCGAGTGGGCGCCCATCTGATTCGTTCGCGGTGGGTACGGCCGGGTTGCCAGGCGGCTGCGCGAGCAGCATGCCGCCGTCGCTACCCCGTCCGCGATAACGCGTCATGAGTAGCGCCAGGCGTCCTGCCTCTTCGGCATTGACGATGTACTGAGGCGGATTGCGCAGGATGGCAAACGGTGCAGTGGGTTCATCATCTAAGGCCTCGATCGGAACCACCTCGGCTGTTCGATCGAGTACTCCGCCCTCAATGGTGCAGTCGGAGAACAAGGTGCCGTCGAGGCGACAGTTCAAGAAGGTGACACCGTTGAACGTACACGCTTGGAACAGAGTGCCCCGCAGGTCGCAGTTCACGAACACCACGTGCTCAAACCGGGCGAACAGGATCGCATTGCCGCGCAAACCCAGATTGGCGTGCACCGCGAATTCGCCGGTGGCGAGATCTCCCGAGATGTCCCGCTGGAAGTGTGCCTCCAGTCGAAGCGCCTTCTGCGATACATCCATCGAGCCCCTCGGGGTTCCCCAGCGATGACTCTCGCCCTCGGGCGTGGCGAGCGCGTACAAAGCCCAGGTCCCGTCGCGCTCCTGCTGAGTATCGGACCATCGCTCCAGCGCCTGACCGAAGCCATCATGTACCAGGGTCACTCGCGCCTGCCCCTGAACAGAGGTGGTTATGCGTGCGAGATTCAGGTGGTAGAGCCAGACGAGCGCCCAAGCGAACCTTCTCAACTGCTCGATGAGCATCGCGACGGCCGATAGCCCCATCATCGGACCAGCCGTCGTGTGTCGGTCAGAGTCACGCTCGTTGAGCAAGCAATCCCACGTCGGAGCTCCCCAGTTGAGGGACGCTTCGGCCGCGGCCACGATCGCGGCGCGGTCGGCGGCGATCAGGGCCGACTCGTCGCCGGGTTGGTCATTGAAAGCTCCCTTGGTCAGAACCGCAAGTACTGCCTCGATCAAGGAGTGGATGGGATCTTCATCATCAATCTCGCGCACTTCCAGCTGTTCCAGCGCCACGCTTGCCTCTTCTTGCAGGCTGCGTTCGGCAAGGTCAGAAGTCAGTTGCTCGACTTTGAAGCCACCGCTGGAGAGCATCGGCACGGCTCTGGTGAGGAGCGTCGACACTCCACGAAGCAGGAATTCATCCATCCCCACCGATTCCTGGAGACCCGCCTGGCGTGCCCGTCTCAACCGGGTGGATGCCGAGCGCTCCAGCGCATAGGCCATGATTTGGTCGGATGTGTGCCTGTCCTGCTCGTTGGCGTCGGCTACGAAGTTGTTGAACTGCGCCACCGTTATTCGTTCTGGGTCCGCTTCGCTGGCCAGCACATAAAGCAGGCCCTGCAAGTGAAGCGGCCCGATCGCCACGTGATCCAGGGTGCGCGCTCCACACGCATCGCTCCACAGATTGTGGATCGCCTGCGCTGCCTCAGGGACGATCTCTTCCTCCCACATCCAATGAGGTCCTGCATCTGCAGGGCGGCGTGGGGTCTCGATAAGCGCCTTTCCGGCCTCAACTCCGATCGGGCCCAGCCGAAAGCTCTTCTGCCTACTCACTCGGTGATCTGTGTTGAGCACCTCGAAATGATCCACGTACTCTGACCGATACGACAGCACGATTGTCACCGAGGTGCCGACGTGGAGGTTCATGAGAAAGTCCAGGGCGGCCTCGCGTTTGTCCGGCTCCTTGCGAATGAACTCCTCGAACTGATCAAGGATGATGACTCCCGTGCCCTGGAGATCACTCAGATCCCAGTACAAGTCGCTACCCGAGGCAAACCGGGCCTGCTGATCAGCGGGCAAGCTTTCATGCAGCGCGTCTGCCAGCACCAGGTCGAAATCGTCATCTGCACGGTCCGCGAAACGATTCCAGTCACGGCAGGCTGCCACCGTGTAGCCCAGTCGACGAAGCTGGGGGATGATCCCCGCTGCGAGAAGTGAACTCTTCCCGACTCCGGAGCGGCCGGTAAGGTGAATGAAACGCGAGACCTTGAGCAGCCGTAGCATTTCGTTCACGTCGTCATCACGACCGATCAACAATGCCGCTTCACCATCGGATTCGCGCAGTGGCCGCGGACCAGGCCATGGAGATCGGCGTGACTCCAAGCGTTGCAGGGCTTCCAGCCAGACATTCGGCGTAGGCCATCCCGTAGTAGTCATCGCCGCCCCGTCTCTTCGGATGCCTGAGTTTGGATATTCTTCGCCAACTGCTGAAGCCACTCCGCATAATGTTCGAGGTCCGAGGTGAAGTTCTCACAGCGATCCCTGACGACCTCGAATCCGAGGGCCGTGAGTAGCTGTGTCTCCTCATCATCGACCCGGGTGTTGATGGCGACTCCATGCCGGTGATACGAGCGTTTGCCAGACGCGTCATCCACCACGACGTCAGAGACTTGACCCTGCGCGGAATCGAGTTCATCGGTCGCTGTCGATTTCGGAGGAGCCAATCGAGGTCGCACCGCATTCGGCGTAGGTGGCGGAGCTGCCTGACGTGAAGCTGAGGCCAGGGGCCGATCATCACCATCGACGGTGTCGATGGACCCGTCAGCTGGCATCGGAGAGACGGGCAGCGGCGCCGACGCGCCGGATTCCGAAGGGCGAACCAACACGGAAAGCAGCCGCAGCCGAATCGCCGGATCCCGGAACGGCACTCCGAGGATCGCCCAGTAGCGTTCTGCCGTGTTTTGGGTGGTAGTGATGAACGCAGCAGGCAACGCACGCGTGGCGTGTTTGCTGCTCATCGCCTCGCTGGTGCTCCACACCCAGTCGGCTTCAGTCTGTCGAATCGCGAGGAACTCGTCGACTGTTACCGCGTGAATGAGTTTGCACGCATTTCGCAGGCCCAGCGCAGCAAGGTCGGATTTCAGACCGACCGCCTCAGGACGCTGCAGATCCGGGAGGCTAATGAGCGGGCAACCCGCCAAACGCACCACCACCGGATACCGCGTCGATTGTGGGTTTGTTGCACTGGTCACGACCCGCCAGTTGACCGGCTTAAGCAGAGCGTCATCGAAGAGTTGTTCGGTCGGCGCATCTGACTGCCGCCGAGCCAGCGGGGGCACCGAGATGCTGCCTTCCAGCCATACGAAATCGCCCTCTTCCTCTTGTTCGTCGTCCGGAACTGCATAGGCAGGGAGTACGACAGCGAAGGTCCCGCCGCCCAGGGGAGCGCGCCGCCACAGTGCGGCTTCCACCTCAACGTCGAAAGACGTCACAAAGGCGATGACTTGGGGAAGATCACCGGCGAAGTCTCGTCCTCCGCCCCGGGTGAACCAGGTTTCTCGCACTTCTTGCTCCGCCCAAAGCGCATCAGCTACGGAGTTGTAGAAGTCGTGGTTCTCCTGGGATTCAGCGGTGTTGAGCCGGTTGGTCCAGGCCGCCAATGCAGCAGGCCGCATGATCTTCTTCACGCTTATAGCGAGTTCCTCAATGAGGTTGGACCGTGGCCGATTGTGGCCGTGACGAACACCCTCCTCATCCTCGAGCAACAGCCGCATTAGAAGATCGGTCCACCCGGGATAGGCGTCGCTGGACACTCGATCCACGATGATGAACCAGGCAGCCTCGGTCACCTGATGAAGGTGCATCAAAGTGATCTCTGGGTCGCCTGCCAACACGCCACTACGAAGCTGGCTGATGAGATGCGTGATCGCCCCGGCCGCGGGCCCCAATGGCGACGGACCGTACTGCTCCTGGTCCAGGGATGCCACTGCCGCGTCGACGGCGTTGTCCAAGACTCCGATGTACTCATCCCACAGCGCCTGCATGCGTGGATGCGATTTAGGCATTCGGACGGACTCGGCGCCCCAACGACTGAAGGGCCGACACACATCGAGACTCATCCGATGAAAGGTGCGGGTCGCCTGGGCAGCGACGAGCAGCAAGTGAGCCGGCAATCCCGTGAGCCTTGCCTGCAGTTCCTCGTCGGTTAGCGTGACCGCGTCGGTCTCCGCGGCGACGTCCTGCTCGGGTCCGCATCGCTGCTTGACCAGCTGACGAGTGAAGTCCTCGACCCAGATGAGTTCGTCCTCGCCGACGCCGCGATGCCATTCGAAGACGTCGCCAGCGGCGAGAACCGAGCTCATCGCTCGAGGGATCCGACCCGCGATCTCGAGGAAATCCAGCGGCAGCCCGATGGGGCCCGAACCGAGGATGGGGGTGAGCCATGGCTGTTGCTTCCACGGCGAAATCGAGCCGGGCCGCGCTGGTGCGCCGACCCGGTGGCGCACAACATCGACCAAGCTAAACCGCCCCAAGAACTCCCGCTTGTGCTGGTGAATCCCAGTGCTTTTTTCGATCCGCTTGATGGGATCACGGAAGCGAGTTGGACTCATCTGAGGGCCTCCTGCCCGGTTCGAGATTCTGATTGCCAGTTGATCAACGCTCGCCGCAGGTCGTCGACGACTTCATGGCCGGTGCGAGTCACGCGCCGACGTAGGGTGACTCGCACAACTGCGGAACTCGGTGCCGCGTACAAGTTCGGCGGAATTAGCACGTCGGCATGGTCGTAGCCGTCCACTCTGGCCAGTGAGGCAGCGATCTGGACGCCGTCGATGCCCCGAGTTCTGGTAGGACCGTTGTGCATCACGACTTGCGACATATCCGTGCATTCGCTCACCTGATCTCTGAGCGGCCGCCGCAGCGGGGATGGCAGATGCAACAGCGCCGCAATGTGCTCCAGCATCAAACAGCTCTCTCCGGCCTCTCGTGACATCCACGACGAGAGTCGGGTCGACCCCTGAAACCGAGGGTTCACTTCTGTGAAAAGCGCCACACCATTGGAGACCAGGAAGTCGACCCCAAAGGCGCCCCGATAACCCAGGCTGCGCATCCACTCACCGATTCGACCGGTCGCGGTATCGATCTGATCGATGACACGACCGTCAATATCGCGCATGCCGCCGAAATCGTTGCCGCAGTATCCGAAGCTTCGCTCAGTGAGTTCGGGTACTCCGATTAGTTGAATTGACGGATGGTGAACAGTCACCCCGTCGTCCCACACTACCGCGCCAACATTGACAGGCACAGCATCGTCGACGAATCGGGCCACGCTCACGAATGCCTCGCGTTCCCGCGGCCACGACTCGTCGAGTTCACTGGCATGGGTTACTTTGCTCAGACCGACTCCACCGCTGGTTCGGCTGCGCCGAACCACCACCGGACTACGAGCAAGGTGTCGAGCGACCACGTCCTTGTCTTCGTCAGAGATGTAATCCCATTCGATGCACGGGATCTGGTTTTGGGCTACTGCGGATTCGACCCACGGCTTGTGCTCGAACGCCGCTTGGTGATCTTTGAACATTCCCAGGTACTCCACCGAGTTACTTCGGGCGAAGGTGATCGCAGAGAGGAACATCGAGGGACGGTAGGTGAAGACGGCGCATTCCCGCCGGGTAGCGGCGAGTAGGTGATGTCGAAATTCCTGGATGGGCTCGAGAAAGGGGTCGTCGTCGATGTCGTAAGTGTCGAGATCGACGCGGATCCCACTGATCTGTTCCAGCGCGAGACCGTACACATCAGGACGGGCATCGAACTCTGAGATGATCGAAAAAGAGTGCGAGAGGTTGGGAAGGTCCGCTACAGCGCCCAGATCATCACCACGAGTACCGAACCAGACTAGGGGGCGTCCACTCAAGCGCTTGCGGACCGACTTCAGCAGGGCGGCACGATTCATGAGCATCCCTTGCGTCGCTTCTCAAGGAGCCACGCGTGAGCGCGATCAGCGTATTCTTCGAGGCCACGGTCCTCGGCTCGCACGATCTGGCTGCAATTATCGGTGACATCTTTGCCCGGCTTAGCACCGTCAAGGTGCCAGATCAGGATGCAGTGATCGCCGCGTTGGTCACGCTCACGCCTGATCGCATGAATCTCCGTCGCTTGACACATGTCCGGGCCGCGGCCCCAATCATCGTCGCGCGAAGAATTGGAGCCCTCACTCCACAAGATAATGAACACCTCTGAGGTTCGCACCGCTGAGATGATCTCCTCGCGATAGTTCCCAAAGAGCTGTTCCCGGTCAATCCAAACGCGGTGTCCGTGTTTGCCGAGCGCGTCCGCCAGCCTCTCCGCCTTCTCGCGTCGGTTGCTCTTGTAGGAGATGAAGAAGTCATACTCGTAGTTCGAGATGTAACTGGTCGTCCACTGCGCTCCGAAAGGGCTTTCGGTCACCACGATGTCGACCAAGAGCTGGCCATTGGCGCGATAGCGAAAGCCCTGGTGAGTAACCTCCACCGCTGTCGTCGGACGCGGGGCCTGCTTCAATTCCTCGGCAAGGCGCACGCGGAGCCGTTGCGGGCTGAGTCGCCACAGTTCCACCGGCTGGCCATCGTCAAGTTCCACCAAGACGTCGGTGTTCCACTCGCTGGCGCGCGCCGCACAAAGCGTGATGCCGCCGGGCGAGAGACCTACAGGCAACTCAATAGCACCTGAGGACCAGTGGATCCGCTTTTTTAGCCTGGCGCTGATCGAGTCGACCACAATGCCTCCATCGCCGAGCGCGACTTCGCGTATCGGCGGGACACTTCGACATTTCTTCATGCGACACGCTCCATGACGTCATCAGGCAGAGTGAGAGTGTTGTGCTGGCAGGGGTTGCACCGAGGCCCGAGTTGCACTCCGTGAGTCATGGCGATTGCGTGCGCCGCCTCATACGTTTCGATCAGCAGTGACTCCGTCGGCGGCTGCTTGTCGGCCAGAGGCGTACCCACGGCGGGACGGAAGGGACTAAGCACGGGATCAGCTCCCAGGCGCGCGATGCGCTCAACCGCCTTCAATGTCATCGCCGGTTCCTCCAGACCGACGATCACCAATGACCGCACAGCCCCCGTGCCCGCACCAAGGAGATCGACCGCAGCCCTCACAGTTGTGTCGAAATGCGGCGAGGAACTCGTGGCCTTCCTCGGCATGATCTCGGCCGCAGTACGTTCATCCACGACCTCCAAGTTGAATGAGAACCCGATGACTCCTGCGTCGACGAACCGCCTCAGATAGTCCAGATGGCTCCCACGCGGGCTCATCATCACGTCGGTCGGTAGGCCGCACGAAGCGGCCACGGTCATGACCATCGAATCGAACCACTCGGCATGAGCAGGACCCGGCGTACCTCCGCTGATCACCAAGTGCCGCGGCGGCAGCGCTGTGTCGGCCTTCGCAACCTCGATACTTGCCAATAGTTCCTCTATGTGATGGCGGTAGTAGCGCTTCTGCGGCAAGTCACAGAAGCCGCAGTCGTAGACGCAGCCCTGCAATGGTGAAATCCGAACCCGGTCGCCGTGGGACATCGTGGTGCCTATTACGGCGTCCCCTCGAGAGTTGCGAAGGGAAAGGTAGCCAGGCAAGGGCAACACGTCGCAAGAAACCCGGTGCCCACGCCACATCAGGACGAAGTTACCGCTGTCTCCGGCAGTATCCAAGAGCGCTTCGGGCTCCCCCAGTGACATGTCGTCGAAAGGGGCATTGATGTACAGGGACCCGATGCGGATGGTTACGCCACCAGTGGTGGCGTACTCGTGGATCGAAATAGGCCGAGCGCCGCCCGCGGACAAAACACTCACGGCACTGCTTGTCAGAGAAACTCCGCGCGCCAGTAGGTGCGCCTTGAGCTCCAGCATCCCTAGCACCATCACCCCTAATGCACCACCAATCGGTGCAAGTAGACCGCAATTTAGCGACAGTTGCGGACGACCGACAGTGCAATCTCAAGATATCTGACAGACTGGACCCTCATACAGACCCCCAGCAGAGTGCCCCAAGGGCGATTTTCGTTTTCAAAGCGCCCGAGAGTGATGAATTGCTGGCCATCCTCGCCTACTTTGCCTTAGGCGGTGGTTTGAGATCCTGCACCCACCAGAAGCACTCTTCGATCGGTGTCCAGGTTCCCCCTGCTGACTCGCCCGTGAGGACGAGTCTCGATGCGATCGAACGGCGAATGGGCGCGCCCAATGGCTTCGAACCCGCTGCGCCCACACGGTCGACATGGCGTTTATCGCCAACCGAGCAAAATTGTCAACTTCATCATGAGATCACCGTTTTCTCATCAGGCGATGATCGCTATTCTCCATACTGGAAGTGAGCCTCCACCGTCCGGAGCCAGCTTCCAACAAGGCGGTAGTACCCGGTCGTGGCACAGAACCGAAGGAGAACCATGGGAAGCCTGGAAGCGACTGACGCGAAGCTCCGAAAATACCTCACGTCGATCTTCAATCGCGTCGAGGTCGACGGCGATGGCGACTACTCAGTGCGACGAGGCTCGACACGAGCATTCTTCTCGGTCCACCAGAGTGATGCCGACGCACCAGTATTCGTCAAGATCCACGCCTACATGCTGATGGGGGTGCCGCGGTCCCAGGAACTGTACAAGTACATTGCATTCCATAGCGACGATTACATCTTCGGACATCTCGCGCTACGCGAGGCGTCCGACGGGACTTTGACAGTTCTACTCGAGCACATCCTGCTCGGCGATTATCTCGATGAGGCCGAAATCGGCTACACCTCGACGGCGGTACTGGGAACCGCCGACGATCTTGACGACACCCTGCAGAAGCGGTTCGGCGGGGAGCGCTTCCATGAATTGTGATCAGCACTTGGTCGTGCCCACCCCCCACCGTTCAGATAAGGAGCAATGATGTCCAACACAGAAGCGGTGAAAACCAAGGTGGCCCGCTATCTGACCGACCTCTTCGGCCCCGTTGAACTCTATCGTGATGACTCTTATACGCTCCGCTATCAATCAGCGCGAATCTTCGTCAAGGTAGTCAGCACAGGAGAGAATGAGCTCGATCCGACCCTCGTTAAGTTGGAGCTTCTTGTCCTCACTGGTGTTCGGTTGACCCCCGAGCTTGAGACATGGGTCGCGTTCCACACTGATGACTTCTTGCTTGGTCACTTCTCTCTTTTTGAACAAGAGAACGGCCAGGTCGATCTGTTCCTCAGCCACCGCCTCGTTGGCGACTACCTCGATCCGATGGAGCTTGAACTCGCCGTCGCGTGGATGCTTCGTGCTGCCAACGATCTCGACGAAACACTCCAGGCGCAGTTCGGCGGTTCCCGCTTCCACGAAGATTGAAGCCATTGGACACTGCAGAATCCATCCTGGATCTCGCCCGATCCGAGGTGAAGCGCTGGGGTGGTGATCAGCCGACCCTGACCCACGCTGCACTGGTGATCGCACTTCGTTGGGCGGATGAGTTCAACGCAGCGTTCGGCAAAGACGGACTGCGCGATGTGAAGTTGCTGCTATCTGAAGGCAGGTTCTGCGGCACGGAGGAGGAACTCACTTCGACATTGCAGGCATCGGACGACCTAACTTCCGTTGTGGAGACCATCCATGCGCGCCTTCGGGCCGATCTCGCATCGGTAACACGCGGCTCCCCCACTCCCGACGAAGCGGCTGCACGCGAGGAATCCGCCGCGAGAGCGGATGGCGCACTTGGAGCTACCGAACCGGCCGGGAGAGGCACATCCAAGTCCAAAGCGTCGGAGAGCGAGACGGCTGATCCGAGGATTTCTTCGCGTGCCGCTCGCGTCCTGCAGAGGGTTGAACCCTTCGGTGGGCCCTTAGGTCGACGCTGGGAGGCTGCGGAGGCGTCCGCCCATCTACTGCGCACTCGTCCAGTGATTCCTGCACTGGTGGGAAAACCCGGGGTCGGACGCAGCATCGCCTTGGGGATGGTCGCCGGCCACCTGGCGCAGCTTGCAGAGCCGATCACGGTCTGGCGGCTTGGCCCTGACACGATCATCGCCAATCCGCGCTCGACCGTGGAGATGCTGCTGGACGACATCACGATTCCCACCGTCATTGCGATCGATGATCTTGATGTGATCGCCGCTTTGGGCTCAGACGGCCCTGACCGGCAGTTGCTCGACGTGCTGCTGACTGCCCGATACCACGACTATGTGCGCATCATGGTGGTGCTAGACAGCCATTACTCCGCCCGTATCGGCGTGATCTCGCAAGCGCTGGACAACGCCATCGTGCCGCTCTCGATCAACGAGTACGAACCGAGTGTGCTGCGCGAGATCGTTGACGCCTCACTACCTTCTCTTCTCGACGGACGCGATCTCACAATCAGCGAAGCCGCAATCGAAGCCGCCTTGGCCCCCGCCGTCGCCTCCGACGACATGGCTCACCCCGGTCTGGCGCTGGCACGACTGGATCTAGCCTGCGCCCGCGCGCTGGTAGCCAATGCAGTGCACGTGGAGGTCAGCCATCTTGGCGAAGCAACCAACCGACCTCTGGTCGGGCAGCAGTCGGCCGACCTGGCCAAGCTCCTCGCTCAGAACGTTCGCGGTCAAGCTGATGCGATAACACGGGTCGCCCATCGGATGGCGCTCACCCGAGACAAGCTTGATCTGCGTCCGGAGCGACCCAACGGCGTCTTCCTTTTCGTGGGTCCGACTGGCGTCGGCAAGACCCAATTGGCGCGCGAACTCGCCGTCCATGAGTTCGGCGGGGCTGATCGATTGATCCGGTTGGACATGAGCGAATATGTCCACGACTGGTCGATCTCTCGAATCGCGGGACCCGCTCCTGGCTATGTCGGTTCGACCGAACCGGAAAGTTGGCTGACCACGAAAGTGATTCAGCAGCCGCACTGCGTGGTGCTACTGGACGAGATTGAGAAAGCCCATCCAAGGGTATGGAACCTGTTCCTTCAGGTATTCGACGCCGGAAGGCTCACCGACGGCCGCGGCGCCACCGCCGACTTCTCTCAAGCCGTGATCGTGATGACCTCCAACTTGGGAATCACCGAGGCGAAGTCGAAGGCGGTCGGATTCGGCGCAACCCAGAACTCGATCGCAGACAAAGAGCGTCTCATGGCCGTCGTTCGCGAGCACATGTCACCCGAACTACTCAACCGCATGGACGAGATCATCGTGTTCGAGGCGCTCCCCATGTCGGCCATCGAGGAGATCGCCCAAGTGGAGTTGGCGGCCGTCAACGCTCGATTGGCGACGGCGGGCTGGGCGATCGAATGGGACGAAAGCGTGCCCCAGTTGATCGCCTGCAACGGCTACGACGAGAGCTACGGCGCCCGGCACCTGCAGCGGAGCATCGAACGCGAGTTCCTCAGCAAGCTGGTCGACGTAGCAAGTCGAAGGGTCAGCGCCACTGCGGTGAACGGTCAGATTCAGTTCACCCCTTTGGATTGATCCGACCGGCAACATACGCCCGCCTTGGGCGATGCGAACGGTGCGGCAGGATGGATGTGCGGCCAACATCAGCCTGCGCCAGAACCGTTACGCAATCGATCGAGTAGATCGGTATTGCCGATGCGAACGATGACATCGGGGTCGGCGACGACGATCACATGATCGGTAGCTCGCGACATCCCCACATGGAACCGCTCGCGGGCATGGGGTCGGCTGCCGTCTTCGTTGACGCACACGACCACGGCACGCCGTTCCAGCCCTTTGAAGCCTAGGACGCGGCTGCAAAAAGACATCGTCGCTAGAGCCGACAGCCTCCCAATAACCTGAGAAACCAGCACCTTACTGGCGCTCAATCTGCACCGGGTGACGCAGACCAGTGGTGAGCAGGGTGATGTCGTGAGCCTGCCAGCCTTCGTCGAAAAGCCGCTCTACCTACGGATCAGTCGACCGCTTCCGCCCGGCAAGGTCGGAGTAGCCAATCGCGTCGGTATCGCCATGCTTGCCACACGAGCCGGCTTGCTGGTCAATCTGGTGTAGGAACCCCCACAGGATCCACGGAGCTCAACTCGTCCCGTTCTTTGATCGATTCACCTGTGGACAACTCCGGAATGCCGGTTGTCGAGCCCGTTTCAGGGCGCCAAGGTGACAACCATCCACCCTCAGGAGATGCCCATGGCAATCCCGAAAAGCGTCGCCGCACTCGCGGTGATCGTCGCTTTGTTCGGGTCTGGCTGCACCCAGCCAGACCCCAACGCTGCACCCACCTACACCTGCACACCCTCTGACGGAGGCACGCCAGCGCCCTGCTACAAAGCCGAATACGACCAACAAGTCAAAGAAGATGCGCTCTACGCCGAGGCCGAAGCGGTGTACCGCAAGTACGTCGCGGAGGACGAACGTATCTACCGCATGGGCGGTATCGACAAGCCGACACCCGTTCTTCTCGAGGTCGCTACCGGCGACTTCCTTCAGGACTTGGTAATCATCTATCAAGCATCGAAGGACACCCGAACCAAGTTCGTGGGCGGCACCCTGGTGACCGTTTGGCTGCGTCCTGCGCCAAGTTCAGCAACGCCTGATTCGCTGGTCACAATGCAGGACTGCCGTGACGCCAGCACCGTCAAGATCGTCACTCCGGGCGAAGACACAGTCCTGGCTGGCTATACCTCTACCATCTTGCACTTCGTTCGGGAAGGCGGCTCACTCAAGATCGGCAGCGCTCAGGGAAAGGTGGTCGACGGATGCCAGGCCATCGAGCGACTGCTTTGATTCTCGCCGGGATTCTTGCATTCGCAGTTGCTCTGAGCGCTGCGACACCAGCACGGGCCGAGTCAGGCGACCGATGCAAACGGATCGCAAAGTCGAAAGGGTCCGACAACCGGATCTCCGGTCAAGTCTCGTTCAGATGCCCCGAGGATGCCGCAGACGAGAAGACTCCTAAGGCGAAGTCGTCGAAAGCTACTAGCTCGACTGGCCCAGCAGTGAAATCGTCAAAGGCTCCGATCCCCTCAGCCTTGCCCAAGTGTGATGACAACAACAGTTCGTACCTGTGCACCGACTACCGGGCCACCTCGGTGGCGAAGAAGCGCAAGAAGCGCGAGCCATCGCCTTCCCAACTTCGCCAGGCGGCCGCTCAGCTCAAGCTCCCCAACCCCACCCCACGCTTCGGCCCCGACCCGTCCGCCAACGAGTGGAACATGCTCACCGTCGGTTTCCCCATCTGGCTGTGGACAGACCGACCCACCACAGTGACCACCACAGCCCACCACGACGGCCTCACCTTCGCGTTGACCGCAACCTGGACCTCCACCACCTTCACCACGGGCGACGGACACACGAAAACCTGCACAGCCACCACCATCAGACCCAAAACAGTCAAACCAGCAACCAAACCCTCCCCCACCTGCGGCTACGTCTACCAAACCAAGTCGAAGATCGGACACCCCTACACCGTCACCGCCGACACCCACTGGCGCATCGACTGGTCAACCAACGGCTACTCAGGCACCTTCAACCACACCTACACCGGCAACCGCACCCTCGAAATCGGCGAACTCCAATCCCTCATCAACGGCTAGCAGCTGCTTGGTTTCGAGACGGCCCTGCGGGCCTCCTCAACCAACCGGAGCCGAGTAGAGCGCCCACGAACAGTCCACGGGGGACAGCGCGCACCCCTCCTCCCCCTCGGCTGGTTGAGGAGAACGCGAAGCGTTCGTCTCGAAACCCCCGGCTCCCACTACTCCCCCGGCTGCCCCCAAACCAAGTGCCCGTCACCTCCTCCCCCTCGGCTGGTTGAGGAGAACGCGAAGCGTTCGTCTCGAAACCCCCGCACCATCACACCCAAGTCAGGCACCGCAAGACCTTTGATCGATTCACCTGTGGACAACTCCCAAATAGCAGTTGTCGCCCCTTTTCCCAATGTGCCAAGGTGGCTAGCAACCACCCCAGGAGACGCCCATGGCAATCCCGAAAAGCGTCGCCGCACTCGCGGTGATCACCGCCCTATTAGCATCCGGCTGCACCCAGCCAGACCCCAACGCCGCACCCACCTACACCTGCACACCCGCTGACGGAGGCACGCCGGCACCCTGCTACAAAGCCGAATACGACCAACAAGTCAAAGAAGACGCGCTCTACGCTGAGGCCGAAGCGGTGTACCGGAAATACCTCGCCGAACACGTGCGCATCTACCGCGCGGGCGGCGCCACCACAGCGTCACCAGTAATGATCGAGACACTCACCGGCGAAGCACTGGAACAAGCATTAGAGACATCCCGCCGTATCGCCGCCAACCACACTAAGGCGGTCGGCGGAGAGTTCAAGATTGGATACCTTCGCCGAGTACCTGGCGAAACGATCGGCGATTCCGTTGTGACTTGGGAATCCTGCGAAGACGCCACCAGTGTCACCTTCAAAGACGACAATCCCGCTCGACACGGCGGTTTCAGCCTGGAGCGGGCCTACTTCTCCCCTACCGAGGATGGTCTCAAGATCAGCAGCTTCACCCACTCGCTCAGTGAGGTCGACTCATGCGAATGAGCATCACGTTCCCAATCGCTCTCACCGTCGCCCTGGTCACCGAGGTCATGTCTCCGACCCTCGCCATCGCGCACGATCCCGTCCCAACCCCACACGCGACTGCAACTGCGGCCAAGGTCTGGGGTGATGGGACTCGATCCTCCGACAAGCGCGAAGCGAACACAGCCCGCCATACGCAAGGCACCAGCGGGGGTGGCGGTCGGGCCACGGCGCAGCCGGCCATCGACCTCGACAAACAGATACAAACCTGCCGACGGTTCAACGGCGTGGGATCCACCGACGCCGACCACTGCGAGCCGACCAAAACGACGAACTCCCTCAAGCGCCACGCGCCGTCGGTTTCACAGCTCCGCGCAGTCGCCGCTCAGCTCAAGCTACCTGACGCCACCCCGCGTTTCGGCCCCGACCCGTCCGTCAACGAGTGGAACATGCTCGCCGTAGGTTTCCCCATCTGGCTGTGGACAGACCGACCCACGCAAGTCTCAACCACAGCCCACCACGACGGCCTCACCTTCACCCTCACCGCAACCTGGACCTCCACCACCTTCGCCATGGGCGACGGACACTCGAAAACCTGCACAGCCACCACCATCAGACCCAAAACAGTCAAACCCGCAACCAAGCCCTCCCCCACCTGCGGCTACGTCTACCAAACCAAGTCGAAGATCGGACACCCCTACACGGTGGTCGCCGACACCCACTGGCGCATCGACTGGACCACCAACGGCTACTCCGGCACCTTCGATCACACCTACACCGGCAGCCGCACGCTTGAGATTGGTGAACTCCAATCCCTCATCAACGGCTAACAGTTGCTTGGTTTCGAGACGGCCCTGCGGGCCTCCTCAACCAGCCGGTGGAGAGTCGAGCGCCCACGACACGACGGCCCTGCGGGCCTCCTCAACCAGCCGGTGGAGAGTCGAGCGCCCACGACACGACGGCCCTCCGGGCCTCCTCAACCAGCCGAACTTGAGTGACTTGTCCGTGGTGAGAAGCCCGTTCCCTGAGTGAGAAGCCGTTCCCTGAGCTTGTCGAAGGGCACGCCCCAGCACTACCGACTGGCTACCGTCGCCACTGCGAGATCGAGATAGCTCAACGCACCTTGTGGGTCGGCCTTCGCGATGGAGAGCGCGGCGATGATCAGGCCCGTGCAGGTGTGAGCGTCCTTGGCGAGGTCCGCTTCGGATTTGTGGGGATGGCGCGCGCACAGACCGCAGAGCAACGCCGCGTCGAGTTCGCTGCGGTAGTCCGCGATGATCTGGCGCAGGGCGGGGTCTGCGGCAAGGGCTGAGGTGGCGGTGTTGACGAGCAGGCAGCCGCCCGAAGCGTCCGAGCCCTGGGCCTTCTCGATCATGGCGCGCAGTCCGAGCAGGTAGTCGGTGACGGCGCTGGCAGCGACCGGATCGGCCATCAGGGGCCGCAGCTTCGGCCGGACGACCTCGTCGAGGTAGTTGGCGATGGCGGCATCGAAGAGGCCTCGCTTGCTGCCGAAGGCGTGGTAGATGCTCGAGCGGCACAACCCGGTGGCGGCTTCCAGGTCAGGCATGGCCGCGTCCTGGAAGCCTTCAGCCCAGAAGACCTCGCGGGCAGCCCGCACCACCTGGGCGGTGTCGAACTCCTGTGGGCGTCCCATCTGGACCTCCAGTCATGGACAGGCGATTTGTGTACTGGTCGATCCAGTATATATTAGATCAGTCAGTACAAAACGTCAGGACGGACGGATTCGCAATGGTTGTCATCGGGCTTGTGATCGTTGGCATCGCCGCGCTCATCCACGGCTACATCTTCTGGTTGGAGTCGGTCAGTTGGACTACCGTCCGCACCCGAGCCGTGTTCGGCACCACCGATGACGAGGCACAGACCACCAAGGCACTTGCTTTCAACCAGGGCTTCTACAACCTGTTCTTGGCTGTCGAAGTCGCCACCGGAATCGCAGTCTTCGCCTCAGGGGCAACGCTGGTTGGCGCCGTGCTGGTGTTCGCCGGCGCTGCGTCCATGGTGCTCGCCGGTGTGGTGCTGCTGGCGTCCAGTCCCGACAAGGCCCGTGCGGCACTGACGCAACTTCTCCCCCCGTTGATCGGACTGATCGCGTTCGGCATCGGCTTGGGCTAAGACCCCCACTGAGAAATTTCACGAAAGGCAATACAGGTGAACAACCCCGTTATCGAACAACTCAGCCAGCGCCGATCAGTGCGCGCCTTCACCGGCGAGCCGGTTCGCGAGGACGATTTGGACGCCATCCTGCGCGCCACGCAGCAAGCGCCGACGTCGATCAACGGACAGCAGACCTCGCTGCTCGTGATTCGCGACAAGCAGCGCATTGCGCGCGTCGCAGAGATCGCCGGCGGACAGCCCCAGGTGGCTGGCGCAGATGTGGTTGTGGTGTTCGTCATGGACTTCAATCGCACCGCAGAGGCGGCCAAGATTGCCGGCACTGAGCAGGTCGTGGAGCGCTCCGCCGAGGGCATCGTGGCGGGCTCCGTGGACGCCGGAATCGCGCTGGCGACCTTCCAGGCTGCAGCCAATGCGCTGGGCTATGGCAGCACTCCGATCGGTGGCATTCGCCGCAATCCCGAGCAGCTGATCGAGTTCCTGGAGCTGCCGCCGCGCACCTACCCGGTGGTTGCCGCAACTCTGGGCGTCCCCGATGCCGAGCGCATGGCGCAGGTCAAGCCGCGGGTGCCGCTGGAGTCCTACGCGATGCCCGAGTGCTACGACGCGGACAAGGTCGCCAACGGAGTGGCGGAGTATGACGCCGTGTTGCGGGCTTGGTGGGACGCGCAGGGTCTGACCCACATGGGCACCTACTCCCAGGACACCGCCAAGACCTATTCGACGATCTACTACCCCACCATTGCCGCGTCGCTGCGCGCGCAGGGGTTTGAGTTCACCGACTGATCCTGAGTGGTTCTGGGCCACCGTCAGCGTTTGGCTGAGCATCGACGCGAGGAGTCGCGCGGAGTTTCTTGCCACCGTTGACGGTGGCCCATCTCGCATTTCGAGCATTCTTTGTGCATTGGGAATTGTTTGATCGATTCAGCTGTGGACAACTCCGGAATAGCGGTTGTCGAGCCCGTTTCGGTGTGCCAAGGTGGCTGGCAACCACCCTCAGGAGATGCCCATGGCAATCCCGAAAAGCGTCGCCGCACTCGCGGTGATCGTTGCCTTGTTGGGGTCTGGCTGCACCCAGCCAGACCCCAACGCCGCACCCACCTACACCTGCACACCCAGCGACGGCAGCACGCCAGCGCCCTGCTACAAAGCCGAATACGACCAGCAGGTGAAGGAAGACGCGCTCTACGCCGAGGCCGAAGTCGTGTACCGGAAGTTCCTGGCCGAAGACGAGCGGATCCATCGAGTTGGCGGCGTGTCAGCAGCGACCCCAGTTCTGCTAGCGACCGCCACCGGTTCCTACCTAGAGAGCGCGATGACGGTCTACAAGGCACTCAAAGCTGCGAAGGCAACAGCATCCGGAGGCGAGTTCAAGATCGCGTGGGTCCGCAGAGAACCCAGCCTGAGCATGGCGAACTCCCTTGTAGCGCTCACCGCCTGTACCGACCCAAGCAGCGTTCAGATGGGCTCACGAGGCAAGACGCCCCTCCCGGGAAGAATCAGCGAACGTACGGTCTACTTCGTTCGCGAAGCCGACCAACTTAAGATCACCGACGGCACCTACAAGTTGGTTGACCAATGCTGAAGACCCTCGTCGTCACCGTATTCTCCTCGTTGATCCTTGTTACTGGCCTTCCGCTCGCCGACCCTGACACCGACTTGGGCTGCGGCGCGGAGACATGCCATGGGGCCCTAACCAGCAACGACACGGTCGATACCGAAGACTCCAACTCGAAGTCCAAGAAGGAACCGAACCCGACCCCAACCCCCGACCCCAAAGCACCTGCCCCTGGGAATCTGCCACAGTGCACCGACGACAACACCGCATACCAGTGCCGCGACTACGACCCCGACCCCACGGAGAAGAAAGCAAAGAAGAAAGCCCCTACCCAAACCCAAATCAGCCACGTCGCAGCCAAGCTCAAGCTCCCTGATCCCACCCCACGCTTCGGCCCCGACCCCTCCGTCAACGAGTGGAACATGCTCGCCGTAGGGTTCCCCATCTGGCTGTGGACAGACCGACCCACCCAAGTCTCAACCACCGCCCACCACGACGGCCTCACCTTCACCCTCACCGCAACCTGGACCTCAACCACCTTCACCATGGGCGACGAACATTCGAAGACCTGCGCAGCGACCACCATCAGGCCCAAAACAGTGAAACCAGCGACGAAGCCCTCCCCGACGTGTGGCTACGTCTACCAAACCAAATCGAAGATCGGACACCCCTACACCGTCACCGCCGACACCCACTGGCGCATCGACTGGACCACCAACGGCTACTCAGGCACCTTCGATCACACCTACACCGGCAGCCGCACCCTTGAAATCGGCGAACTCCAATCCCTCATCAACGGCTAACAGTTGCTTGGTTTCGAGACGGCCCTGCGGGCCTCCTCAACCAGCCGAAGCTGAGTGATTTGGCCACCGCAAAACGAACACACAAGGCGCCTCAACCAGCCGAAGCCGAGTGATGTTGCCACCGCAAGACGATCACACAAGGCGCCTCAACCAGCCGAAGCTGAGTGATGTTGCCACGGCAAGACGATCGGACGGGGCGCCTCAACCAACCGGAGTTGGGGACTGGTGCACCTTTATGTGACAGGTTGGGTTAGGCGGCTTGGAGGGCCGGTGTGGTCATGATGGTCTCGTATTCGACTGGGGTCAATCGGCCGAGGCGTGCTTGGCGTCGTCGGCGGTGGTAGGTGTGTTCGATCCAGGTGATGATGGCCAGGCGTAGGTCTTGGCGGGTGGTCCAGCGGTGCCGGTCTAGGACGTTGTTTTGGAGTAGCGCGAAGAAGGATTCCATGGCGGCGTTGTCGCCAGCGGAAGCGACTTGGCCCATTGATCCGGCCAGGCGGTGGTGGCGGAGCGCGGCGAGGAATTTCCTGGATCGAAATTGTGATCCCCTGTCTGAATGCGTGATGCAGCCCGCTACGTCACCGCGGCGGGCCACAGCCATGTTGAGCGCGTCGACAGCGATCTTCGATTTCATTCGGTCGCTGATCGAGTAGCCGACGATCCGGTTGGACCAGACGTCCTTGACCGCGCACAGATACAGCTTCCCCTCGCCGGTCGGATGCTCGGTGATGTCGGTCAGCCACAACGTGTTGGGGCCGGTCGCGGTGAAATCGCGCTGGACGAGGTCGTCGTGGGCTGGCGGGCCGGGCACTTTGCCGTTGCGGCCGCGTTTCTTCCCGAACGCCGACCACCACTGGTTGGTGACACAGACCCGCCACACCGTGCGGTCACAGCACGGGTGGCCGGCCTGGCGGGCCTCATCGGCCAGCAGCCGATAGCCAAACTCGGGATCATCGACGTGGGCGTCGAACACCGCGTTGGCCAGGTACGCCTCAGCTAACTCGCGGTCACCGACGGGGTGGTGAAGCCAGCGGTAGTACGGCTGGCGGGCGAGCTTCAATACCCGACACGCGACCACCACGGGGATCCCGTCGGCGGCCAGCTCTTTAACGAGCGGGTACATCATTTTCCCGGCAGGTTCGCCTGCGACAGATAAGCCGCCGCCCGGCGCAAAACCTCGTTCTCCTGCTCCAACAACCGGTTACGGCGCTTCAACTCCCGCAACTCGACCGACTCGGCAGTAGTGGCGCCAGGCCGGACACCGTCTTCAACATCAGCGGCGCGCAACCAGTTACGAAGACACGACTCGGAAATCCCGAAGTCCTTCGCCAGCTGAGCGATCGTCGCATCACCACGACGAGCAACAGCCACCACATCATCACGGAACTCTCTTGGATGGGCTTTCGGCATGACGAACATCCTTCCAGCAGGACCTTGCGGCCCCACAGATCGAATGTCACCTACTCATGCACCAGTCCCTTGAGTTGAGCGCGGCGAGTGTCTGGGAAACCATGCGCAGACGCGTTGGCAAGATTGCGTCGTGCGGACGAGCGGCCACCTTCACACCGTCGTAGAGCAGGCCCGCGCCAGCAGCGTTGCGTGCGCGAACCACCAACTCCGGCGTCAACAGGGACGCCGGGTCGCCGTCAGAGAGATCATCGCTGCGCAACGGCGCGTGACTGTCGGCGAAAGCCGGACCGTACCGACCGTCCGCACCGGTTGTGCCAGAAATGATCAGTCCCTGCAGTACGCCAGCAGCGACTGCTTGTTCAATGTGATGGACCGGTCCATCGACCTGTTTCGTCTCTATGACGCTGCGTCCCCAGTTGATCGAGATCCCCACCGGGGTGCGGCTTCCTGAAGCCCTGAGCACGGCTTCGATCTCATCGGAAAGACTCAGGAACCCCTTTGCGAAGGCCCCCGACGCTTGGTAGGCGTCGCAATGCTCCACAACCAAGGCGGCACTGCCCCAGTCCCAGTCGGCGGCCGCGCACAGTGTCTCGGCGAGCGCTTCGCGCGATGGCGCCGGACAGGCGTCTCCACGCGGGGACGACTGGAGCTCGACCGCAGTAACAGACTGCCCGCAGCCCCGCGCCACCTCGACAGCCTCCCGTGCTGATGCAAGCATGTCCAAGTACCGTTCACGCACGACGCTGCTAGAACTTGCCGGACCCCACTGCGGATCGCATCGCAGCGCATCCATTGTGGCGGCAACCAGCGTCAGAACGTGGTGACCGCCTTGCGGCATCGCCTCCCAGCGGCGAGGGTCATGGCAGTCGAACAGTGCCGTGCCGTAGGGGATCTCCAACCCGTCGCAGCCCGGCAGCGCCAGCACCGAGGCTAGGAACGCCTCCGCCTGGTCAGGTTCGGTCGGCTGAGCGGCGTAGGCACCAACAATGCGCCAACAACGTTTGCCGCGCATGCCTGCGGTCTCGCGGTCAACCAACGGAGACGTCACTCGTGGCCGCATTACCGCTGAGCGCGCTGGAGAGTTCGGCTATCTCCAACGGCATCGTCGAGTCGACATCAAATCGCACCACGCCGTCCCATTCGCACCGAGTCGGACTCTCCGCCGTGAACTCGTCCCAGTGATCGAGCTTCCACCGGTCGCGGGCGAAACCGCGGCGCTCGAGACGCTCCATCCGCACTTCGTCTCGACACGAGACGCACAGCACCGCAACTTCGGCCAGTTCCGGCCATTGATGACGGTCCGCAGCCTTGGCCAGGTAGTCCCTCACGGCGAGGTATTGGCCAAATGGCGCGTCGACGACCACGTCGATACCGAGCCGCAGGTTGTCACCGACCACAGCAAGCAGTGTTTCGTATTCCCGGGGCAGCACCTCGGCCAGATACACCGCGCTCTCATCCCTGCTGTCTGGATCTTCCCCGAGCAGGGTCATCAGCAGCGGCGTGTAGTGGGTAGCCAGGGTGTCCTTGTCGACATAGGCCCAACCCAGTTCGCGCGCCATGGACTGGCTCACCGTCGACTTCCCCGAGCCCGCCGGACCCACGACGATACAGAGTCGAGGCGGAGTACTCACTTTCGTGCCTTCGCGACAGCCGCGACGAACTCTCTCGCCGCCTGAGTGACCAGGCTCAGGTCACCGCCGACGCCAGCTTTGGTGATTGCGCTGCCGACACTCACCGCTGCGACCCCGGCCGCGAACCACTGGTCCACGTTATCGACGCTTACTCCGCCCGCCGGAATCACTGGCGCCCACGGCAGGGGTGCCAGCAACGCCTTCGCATAGGCCGGGCCGGCCGACTCTGTGGGGAAGAGCTTCACGAAATCGGCGCCTGCCTCCATGGTCGCGACAAACTCGCTCGGAGTGAAAGCCCCGCTGATTGTGGCCACCCCGTAGCGATTGGCTGTGCGGATCATGGCCGGATTGAGATTCGGGCTGACGAGCACGCGAGCACCGGCCTGGATGCTTGCATAGGCCGAGCTTTCGTCCAGGACGGTGCCTGCACCAATCACCACGGTTGACCCGAACTCGTCAGCAAGCTTACGGATCACCGACAGCGCGCCCGGCGTGGTCAACGTGATCTCTATCGCGGTGAGCCCACCCTCGATAGCGGCACGGGCCACCGCGAGCGATTCCCGCGCAGTGGGTAGCCGCACGATGACCACCAGACCGCAGTCCAGGACTTGTTGACAGACTTCATGCTTGGTAGCCATCACTTGCCTCCAATGTGGGGATGGGTAAGCGCATTAGCCGGGGCCTTTCCGGACAGTGCATCGAGAATCGCATTCGCGTTGGTGACGCTGATCGCGTCATAGGCCTGCTGGCTTTCAGCACCGGCGTGATTGCTGAGCACCACATTGGGCAGCCTCAGCAAGGGGCTGTCGGGCGGAATGGGTTCGACTGGAAAGACATCCAGCGCGGCGCCGGCCAGTTCCCCTTTGTTCAAGCGGGCGGCCAGCGCATCGTAGTCAACCAGGGAACCTCGCGCGGTGTTCACCAGGATTGAGCCCGGCTTCAGCAAGGCGATCGCCGCAGCATCCAACACCGGACGCCCATCTGGGCGCGCGGGAACGTGCAGGCTAACGATGTCGGACTCCGCCAAGAGCTGTTCGATGCCGTCGACGGCAGCAACTTGGAGCCGCGCAGCCGCCTCGGCATTCAGAAACGGGTCATAGGCGACCAGTCGGACGTCGAAGCCGCTGAAGCGGCGAGCGACAAGCTGCGCTATCGAGCCAAAGCCAACCAGCCCGACGGTGCGTCCGGTGAGTTCCTGTCCGACGAGACGCGTCCAATCCCCGCGTTCACATGCCTGGTGCATCTGCGGAATCCGACGCAACAAAGCCAACACCAACCCGAGGGTGAGTTCGGCTACAGCGTTCGAGTTTCCTCCGGGAGCGTTGGTGACATAGACCCCATGGCGCTGCGCGGCGGCCAGATCGATGTTGTCGACGCCGACCCCCTGTTTGCAGATCACCTTCAACCGTGGGGCGGCGGCGAATACATCCTCATCCCAGGGCTCAACGCCGACTACGGCTGCTGACACCGCACCGACCTGCTCAAGGAGTTCCGACTTCGTCAACGGACGATCATGCGGATTCTCGACTATGGACAGACCGGATTGGCTCAGGAGTCGATGCCCTTCGGCGCAGAGCCGTGCATAGCCCGCGGGTGCGGCGAGCACTATCGGAATTAGGGGTTTCGTCATGACAGTTCTTTCGTCTCCCGCTGATTTCACTTAGCTTCTGGGAGTTCGTTGGGTGCGGATTGCTCACTGATGTAGCGCCGTACGATCACGGCGCCGCGCTCGTGGTGGGCCAACAACTCCGCGATGGCGGGTTCAGGGTCGCCCGCCCTGGCTAGGGCCAGGATTCGGCGGTGATCAGCGACGGCGGAATGCGGGTCCGGGGAGTTCGTTAGGTGCAGCAGCACTTCGAAGGTGGGGGCGTATCGCTGCCACGCCTCAGTCAAGCGCCAGCTGTTGCTCAGTTGATAGATGGCATTGTGGAACTCAAAATCGGCGGCCACCATCCTCGCCTGATCGGAGCGCTCCTGAGCTGCCGCCATCTTCTCGACGATGACGTCCAGCTCGCTCCAATCCGGGTTGCCGAGCATTGCTCGCCGCAAGGCATAGCCTTCCAGGGCGCCACGCAGTCCGTACAGTTCGTCGACTTCGGCGGTGGAGAACGGCTTCGAGCGCCACCGTCCCCGCTGTTGTTCGACGAGGCCTTCATCACGCAGTGTCTTGAGGGCATCGCGAATCGGGCCCCGGCTGACGTCGAACGCCTCGGCCAAGGCGTCTTCTGCCAACGGCGATCCCGACACGATCTCACCGGTGATGATCTGCCGACGCAGCGCATCGGTGACCGGATCGGCCAGGGAGATCCGAACGAACGTAGTCATGACTGACCTTTCTGGCTTTGGGGGACGCGGCGAGCGCCGCGCCCCCCGCCATTTCTCACTTACTTGCGAAGGTGTCAATGACCTTCTGCTCGGGCCATTCCTCTTGCGCGATGCTGTCCAACGGGGTTGCGGCGACGTACTCGTCGAGGTTCTCGTTGGTGATCGTCAGGGTCTGGAACTTCATGGCCTTGGGGTAGGTCGCGGTGCCATTGGCCATGGTCACACCCACCCAGAATGCGGCCGTACCGATCGAAGGTCCTTCGCTGTCACTACTGGTGACGTACTTCGGGTCCTTCTTCACTTGGTCCTGCCACCACTTCAGGAAGACACCTTCGCCACCTCCGTAGATCACAGGGATCGGGCGCTTGGCGGCTTCGAACGCCTGAGCGGTTCCGTAGGAGCCACCGGCGACGAAGACTCCGGAAATCTCGGGCAAGGTCGGCAGCAACGATGCCACCGCACTTTGCGCCTTCGCCTGATCCCAGTCTCCGTAAACCTCGCCGACGAGCTTCACGTCAGGATTGGCTGCGAGGACGTTCTTCCAGCCTTGGTACTGCCCGTCGTCGATGGTGGTGCCCGCTACGCCGCGTACCGCCAAGACGTTGCCCTTGCCACCCATGTTCTCGACCACGGAGTTGGCGGTTTTCTCACCGATCTCCACCCAGTCAGGGGCGAGATTGTAGGCCGCATCGGTGGTGACATTACCGTCGAAGGCGATGACCGTGATGCCTGCTTCAACTGCCTTTTCCAGGACGCCGTTGAGGGCCGTCGGGGACGCCGGGTCCACCAGCAGAATGTCGGGCTGCTTCAGGATGAGTGCCTGAATCTGGGAGATCTGCTCGCTGGCTTCGCCGTTGGCGTTGACGACCTCCAGGCCGGAAATCTTGCCATCAGCCTTGGCCTGTTCGGCTGCGGCCTGCACGCCCTCGACCATCGTCTTACGCCAAGCGTTGCCGATGAACGAGTTCGACAGTGCCACCGATGGCACCTTTCCACTCGATGTGGACGGAGACGCGCTAGGCGACGCCGAACACCCCCCGAGTGCCATAGCTGCCGAGAGGCTCACGGCCACTACAGCAGTACTGAGTAACTTCATTGCTGCTCCTTTCAGGATGCATTGCTCACTCGGGACGATCCTCGAGAGAGGGGGCGGTTATGAGGTCGAAGAACGACCAAATCTGGGGAGGGCCAGGGCTCCGATGATGATGAGGCCCTGAATAAGCCAGCGGACGCCGGCTGGGACCGCCAACACATTGGTCAGCGTCGTAACAAAGGCAAGGAAGAGTGCTCCGAACAAGCAACCCACCACGCTGGGGCGACCGCCGGACATCAGCGTCCCGCCCAGCACTACCGCCGCGATGGAGGCGATCTGGTATGGATCGCCGATCCCGAGGAAGGCGCCGTTGCTGTAGCCGCACAGGAGCACGCCGACGATCGCGGCGATCAGCCCGCTGATGACGAAGGAACTCATGCGGGAGCGTCGGGGTTTGAGCCCACCGACCTCGGCGGCCGCGAAGCTCTGGCCGGTGGCAACGAGGCGAAGTCCGGGGGTGGTCCGCAAGATGTAGAACCCCATCACGATCAACGCTGCGAGTGCGAACAGCACCAGGTAGGAGACGCCGAATAGGTCGCCGCGGGCGAATGCCTGCAGCGCCGGACTGGCCTGACCTCGTCCGGGTACATTCGACAGCACGTTGACCAGCGAGTTCACGACGAACCCGACCGCCAGGGTCGCCACGATGGCCGGCACTCGCAGCAAGGTGACGAAGGCCCCGTTGACCGCGCCGACGGCGAGACCGACCACCAAGGCAGCAGCGATCGCAATCGGCAATCGGGCGCTGTCGCCTTGTTGCAGGATCGTAGTGACGTACACCGAGATGGAGATGGTGTTGGGGATCGAGAGATCGATGGCACCTTCTCCGGCGGTGACGACGACCATCTGCGCCAATGCGACCAGCACCACGAAGCTCGCGGTTTGGGCATTGGACCCCAGAATGAGGAGCGGATTTTGCCCGCTGACTACGGCCAGGATTGCCAGTAGGAGCAAACTCACCCCGGCGGCCATCGACCAGGGTGCCGAGACCAGGCGCGAGCCCAGCGCTCGCGGATTCACAGTGGCAACCGATGCGGTGCTCATGATTCCTGCTCCAATCGGAAGGCGGGGATTCTGCGCAGCGCCATGACTGCCAGCAGCACGCCGCCTTGAAATGCAGCGGTGAACACGGGCGGCACGGCCAGAGCGCTCAACAAGACAGCGATCAGGGTGAGCATGGTGGCGGCAAGAACAACGCCGACCGCTGAGAGCCGGCCACCCAGGAATGAACTGCCTCCGATGATCGCCGCGGCGATGGCGATCAAGGTGTAGCCGGCCGTCCCATTCGGATCACCGGCAGTTGCAATGGCGGCGAAGACTAGCCCGGCCAGACATCCCAGGGTTCCGGTGATGGTGTAGGCGGCCAGCCGCACGAACAAGGTGTTCCAACCGGCGTTATGGACAGCGGCTTCATTGCTTCCGACGGCGCGAATCAGGGTGCCAATTCGCGAACGCTGCGCAGCGATGTACCCGCCCACGGCCAACAGAATGAGAAGCCACACGGAAAGCGGCAGTAGCGGAGCCTTGACGCTGTAGGCCGCGATCAGCCACGCCGGCACATTGCCGCCGACGGTCGGCTGCACAATCAAGGCAAGACCGAGCCACACGAACGACATGCCCAACGTGACTACGATCGCCGGTATCTTGCGCCACACAATCAGCAGGCAGACGACCGGATATAGCGCGATGCCGGCAAGCAGGAGCAGCCAGCCGATGAGGGGGTCGGTATTCAGTGCAGTTGCTGCTACGACCCCGACGTAACCCATATAGGCGCCGATTCCGATGTCAATGTCACCCAGCGCGATGACAAACATCTGCGCCAGCCCCACCAAGCCCAGCACCGGCGCCAAAGAGAGCACCAGATCCAGCCCGTTGTAGCTGGCGATGATGGGTTGACGAGTGACGATGACCAGGAAGGTCGCCAACAGCCCGAGTGCGGCGAGGAACCACCTTTGGTGAAGGAGACGACCCAGGCGGTGCCTCGCCGCCGCGGGGGCGGTGGCCTGGTTTGGCTTGATATCTTCTGCCGACTCGATGGACGCGGCGGCGACCTCGCTGCCTGAGATCTCGCTGCCTTTGGCCTCGCTTTGAATTCGGCCATCGGCCATCACGTAGACCCGATCACAGCGGGCCGCTTCGAGATCTTCGCTGCTGCACCACAGGACACCACGTCCCGACGAGGCAGCTTCTTGGATGATTCCGTAGAGCTCCTGTTTGGTATGAATATCGACCCCTCGAGTGGGGTCGTTGAGGAGCAGAAGGTCGGCGTCCAAGGCGAGGCCGCGCGCGAAGAGGACTTTCTGCTGCATGCCGCCGCTCAGCGTGAGGATCGGTTTGGCGGCAGTCTCTTGCGGGAGCCTCAGAAGGTTCATCCACGGTTCGGCGATGTCGTCGGCTGCTGATCGGCCAAAGGGGCGCAACCCGAAGCGCTGCACCAGGCGCGAGACTGCAAGGTTCATCTGGGTGGACCACAGCGGGAAGACGCCTTCATCTCGGCGATCGCCGGTGACGTAGGCGACGCGGCCCTTTACGGCGAGTCCCCGTTGGCTACCGCCCAGTACCGCCTTGAGTAGATCCGCTTGGCCGCCGCCCTGCAGGCCGGCCAGCCCGACAATCTCTCCGCGTCGGACATACATCGAGATGTCGTCCAGCGAGGCGCTGGAGAAGTGCTCGGCGACGACGATTTCATCGGCGGTTTCAGCGGCGTTGTGAGTGCTGGCGCCTTGGGCTTCTGCGATGGAGGTGGCGCCGGTCATGTACTCGACCAAAGCGCTGTCGTCGGCTTCATCGATGCCCAGGTCGGCGACCAGCGTTCCGCCGCGCAGGACCACCACCCGATCAACGAGTGCGGGTAGCTCATACATCTTGTGCGTGATGACTAACACGACGACGCCGGCCTCCCGCAGGGAGCGCACGAGGCGCTGCATATGGGGCAGGTATTCCCGGCCCATGGCCGAGGTTGGCTCGTCGAGGATCAGCACTCGCAGGCCAGGCGCGCTCGCGGCTCGCGCGATTTCGACCATCTGGCGCTGTGCGACCGAAAGCGAGCCAACTAGGGCATCTGGCCGGATTCCGGTATCAGCACCGAAGGCCCCCTCTATGGCCTGGCGGGCTTCGGACCCGGCTTGCCTACGCCAGGTGAAGCGAGTGGATTGTTTGTGTTCGACGTAGAAGTTCTCTGCCACGGTGAGGCTGTCAGCCAGCGACAGTTCCTGGTGCACGATGCGGACGCCACATTCGTGGGCGGCGCGCGGGGAGAAGTGGTGCAGGTCGATGGGAACCCCGTCGATACTGATCGATCCAGCGTCCGCTGTCTCTTCGCCGGCCAGCATCCGCATCAGGGTGCTCTTGCCAGCGCCGTTTCCGCCGATGATCGCGGTGATCTGGGCCGAGTCGAAGCCGAGCGTCACATCGTTCACGGCGTGAGTGGGCCCGAAGCGTTTGTCGACGCCGACGATCTCAACCGTCACAGCCCCAACGTCGGCGCTCTTGAGGGCCACAGTGCCCTCCACCACCTGGTGTCGCATACGGAATACTGTAAACAGTATCCACTATCGGCGCAAGGGGTTAAGGTGACAGAAACAGCTTCGCCGAGGAGGCGCCACCCATGACTGGCTCCGTCGCAGATCAGATTGATGGTCGCGAGTTCGCTCGCACCCTACTCAGCCACGACATCGTCGATTTGAGCATCGCCCTCGATGAATGCCTGCCCTGCGCTTGGCCACGGCATGCTGGTTATCAGCACAGCATCTTCAACTGGTTCGAGGCCCTGGAACGCACACCTGCCGACGCCCACGACCGTCTCGGCGCCTACTACACCGCCACGCTCCATATGGATGAGCATTCCGGCACCCATATCGATGCACCGGCTCACCACATTCCCCCGCCGCAGTCTGGCTTGCCACACGCCACACCTGCTGGCGATACCACCGCCGAAAAGGTGGATCTTCGCCAAATGGTCGGACCGGCGAGGGTGATCGATGTCCGCCATCTTGCGGGCACCACCGAGCCCGGGATCAGCCCGCTGGTGAGCGCCGAGCACCTTCGCAAGTTCGAAGCCGAACACGGGCCGGTCATCGACGGCGACATCGTGCTGCTGTTGACCGGCTGGGATTCCCACATCGTCCCCGGCGCGGCCGGCAGTGCCTACGCGGCCGATCCACTGCAGCAGCGGACGCCAGGATGGCCCGCGCCATCGGATGACTTCTTAGTGGCGTTGCAGCAGCGGGGCGTTCGCACGCTCGGCACCGACGCCCCCAGCTGCGGATCTACCCACGACGGCGCAGCCGCCCATTACACCGGGCTGGGCGCGGGGATGGTGTTCATTGAGGCCATGGGCAATCTCGCCGCCTTGCCGCCGACCGGCGCAACCGCGATCTTCCTCGGCCTGAAGATCGTTGGCGGTAGTGGCGCGCCAGGACGAGCAATCGGTCTGGTTCCGAAATAGGCGGCACCTGCCGTCCGTCAGCGCGGAATTGCGAGTCGGCCACGTTAGAATCTGCGGCAACATGCCCGTCCACCATGCCCAAAGATCAGTTCTGCTCGGAGACCGTTGATGACGCCCCAACCAGTCGGCAACCCCATCGCTCGATCGCGGCCGTTGGGCGATCTCCTTGCCGACAAACTGCGCGAGCAGATCATTGCCGGTGAAATCCCGGCAGGGACTCACCTGGTGGAAATCGATGTGGCTGATCGCTTTGGGGTGAGTCGACTTCCCGTCCGCGACGCGCTGAAGCAGCTGCTCTCCGAAGGCCTTCTGGAAGGCCGCCGTCGAGGGTTGTCAGTCGTGGCGATGAATGAACGCGATGTTCGGGAGGTCTACGACGTCCGGCTGGCCATGGAATCGCTGGCCGCCCGAACGGCGATCCGTCGCCCGGACACTGACTGGGAGGTCTTGGAGCAAGCCCAGCGCGACCTCGAGGCCCATGTTGAAGACTCTGACCGTCGCCATTTCGTCGATGCTGACTTGGAGTTTCATTCGGCGCTGTATCTGCTCGCTGAGAACCGGCGCCTGCAATCTATGTGGTCGATTCTTGAGCCCACCATGCGCACCATGTTGATGATGACCAACCGCCGGGATTCCGATCTGATCGCAGTGTCACAAGCTCACCGAGCCATTCTCGAGGCTGCTCGGCGCGGCGACGTTGAGGCCACCGAGAAGACTCTGGACGCACACATCTCGCATGCCCGCGACCTCATGGTTGACGCGCTCTCCGACGTTTGGGCGCAGCGCCCGGGCAGTTGATCGCGCACTGACCTAGCCCCTCGCGACGAGACGGGACGCGGTTCACTCACGCGCGTCAATGACGAACGGCAACTGTGCCGCCAGAATCGCACGATCCGCGGTCAGGAATCGCAGCCCCTCGCTGCTGGCCTGTCCAACGAGAACCCGATCGAACGGGTCCTTGTTGGCGAGGTCGGCGTCCGGGTATCGACTGGCGTGTTCCCAGGACAGCTTCAACTCCGCGACGCCCGATGCCCGCAGCACCTCAGCCAGATCGCCGTCGACGCTCAGCTTCCCGAGTTGCTGCTTCATGGCGATCTCCCACAGGCTCACCGAGGACAACCAGACTGGCTGCGAGGAGAGCAGCGCTTTGGCCTGCACCCCGAGACGCTGGGGATCACCCACGAACCACAGCGCCACATGGGTGTCGAGGAGTAGCCCGGTCACTGGATGCCGAACATCTGGAGAACCTCGGGATCTTCGTCGTCGAAGGTTTCGGGATCCCAGCGGATCTGCCCTTGGAGCGCACCAAACACCGGGTCGACGCGTGTGTGTGGCACCAGATCTGCGATCGGGCGCCCCGCGCGGGCGATGGTGACCGATTCACCGCGCTCGACCATTTCCAGCAGCTTCGAGAGCCGCGTCTTGGCTTCGTAGACGTTCACAGTGGTCATACATACAGACTAGTTGACCAAGTCTGGTTAACCAAGGCCCAGTTGCTGTGCCCGACGACATCGCGCGCTACCCATTCACGTATTGCTTCATCCCTGATAGGACTTTCCCCATGGAATCGACCGAGCCACTGCGCGAGGAGATCATCAGCTTCGTGCTGGATCGCGCAAGTCGCAACGGCGGATTCATCAGACGCGAGGATCTGAGCTATCCGGCACCGAGCGGTCCGCTGGCAGTCATTGCGACGCAGCAAGGAATCAGAAATCCCGTCAGCATGGACGCAACACTCAGCGTGGTCAGCGTCCCCGATGGGCCATACAACGACCGCGCCGTTTCTGGCGGATACTTCCACTACTCCTACCGCAAAGGCTCCCTCGACGGCGACAACAAGAAGCTGCGCCGCGCCTTTGAGCTCCAAGTTCCGATCATCCTGCTGCTGCGTACTGCACCGGGTGAGTACGTTCCGATCGCACCTGTCTACGTGGTCGCAGATCGAATAGCAGAACGAGAGTTCCTGCTCGCCTTGGACGAAAGCGTCCGGTTCCTCGACCCGAACGCCCCTGAAGGTCCGCAGCGCCGCTACGCCGAACGCGTGGTCAAGCAGCGGCTGCATCAGGCCGAATTCCGCGGACGCGTGATCTCGGCGTATCAAACCCGTTGCACCATCTGCCGACTTCATCACGGCGAACTGCTCGATGCCGCCCATATCACCGCAGACGCCGACGAGGCTGGACTTCCGGTGGTTTCAAACGGGCTGTCTCTGTGCAAGATCCATCACGCCGCCTACGACAAGGGTTTCTTGGGCATCTCACCGGACTACGAGGTTCACATCGATCACGCCCTGCTGGAAGAGGTGGATGGACCAATGTTGCGGCACGGCTTGCAGGACATGCATGGTGTAAGGCTGACGCTCCCATCCCGGCGAGTCGACCGTCCGGATCAGGATCGGCTGCAGGAGCGCTTCGCAGAGTTCTTAAGTCGAGCATCCTGACGAGCTGAAGATCAACACGGGCACCCGCCGATTGCTGTCAGCGATCGGCACCCTCACGCCCGATTGAATCTTCGCACCTGAAAGTGCTCACCCAGGCCCTCCAAGAAAACACCGTACGCGCTGCTACGCTCCGAAGGTGCCCAACGATCAGGTCCGTGACGCTCTGCGTCGATTCGCGGATGAACGCAACTGGGGTCAGTTTCATACCCCTGAAAACCTCGCCAAGAGCATTTCCATCGAGGCGGGGGAACTACTCGAGTGCTTCCAGTGGTCCAGCGAACCCGATCTCGCGCACGTCCGAGAAGAGCTCGCAGACGTCTTCACCTATTGCCTGTTCCTCGCAGATCGCCTAGGCCTCGACCCCAACGAGATCGTGCTCTCCAAACTCGAGGCGACCCGCGGCAAGTACCCAGTGGAAAAGTCCCGCGACCGCAGTGACCGCTATGACGTCCTTTAGGATCGAACGGCTAGCCTTCGACAACTCCGCCCTCAATCTGTGGCAGCACCAAGACAAACGCCACACCAACTGGCCTGTCGTCTATGCCTTGAACGGCACAAACCAGGTGTACATCGGCGAGACACTGCGCGGAGCCGGCCGCCTAGCTCAGCATCTCGCGAGCCCGTCCAAGAGCGCACTTCAGACCGCCCGAGTGATCGTCGATGAGACCTTCAACAAGTCAGTCTGTCTCGACCTCGAGTCCTACCTCATCAGGCTCTTTGCCGGTGACGGCAAGTATGAAGTTCTAAACGCTAACGCGGGCATCACCGATCGCGACTACTACAACCGGGAGTCGTATCAAGAGATCTTCCGTCAGATCTTCGACAAACTCCGAAGCGAAGGCCTTTTTAGCCGCCATATCAAGGACATCGAAAACGATGACTTGTTCAAGCTGTCCCCTTTCAAAGCTCTCACAGAGGACCAGGCGGCAGCTATCGCCGACATCGTTGAAGGACTACTCGAAGACCTGAATACCGGACTGGGCAGCACTGTCGTTGTTCAAGGTGACCCCGGTACCGGTAAGACGATCGTCGGCATCTTCCTCATCAAACTGCTCCACGACATTCAATCGACCGATCTACGTGACGAGTTCTACGGGGAGTCGCTGTTTTCGGAGTACTTTCTGCCCGACCATGCCGAGTTACTCCGCGACCTCAAAGTAGGCCTCGTCATACCCCAGCAGTCGCTACGAGACTCGATTCGGAAGGTGTTCGCCCGCACCCCGAAGCTCTCCGCCTCAATGGTGCTGACGCCCTTCGAAGTCGGGTTCAGTGAGACTCACTACGACCTTCTGATCGTCGATGAAGCCCACCGCCTGAACCAGCGCGCGAGCCAGCCCTCAGCGGAAAAGAACAGACAGTTTGGCGAGATCAACAAGCAACTGTTCGGCACCGATGACGTGACTTTGACCCAGATCGATTGGATCAAGGCCAAGAGCACCCATCAAGTCCTCCTCCTAGATGCTGCGCAGAGCGTGCGGACCGCAGACCTTCCCGAAGCCACCCTCCGATCCCAGTTCGTCGACGCACAAGCCTCTGGCAGGGTCTATCGTTTGCATTCTCAGATGCGCGTCCAGGCTGGCGGCGACTACATCCAGTACGTCCGTGAGTTGCTGAGTGGGACAGCGGACACAGTTCGATCATTCGCCGGATATGACTTTCTCCTTTTCGACAATCTGGGCACCATGCGCGACGCTATTCACGCTCGCGATGCCGAATACGGCCTGGCTCGAGTAGTAGCTGGATACGCTTGGCCATGGCTCAGCAAGAATGACAAGAGCAAGCACGACATAATAGTCGACGGTTGCAGCTTGCGCTGGAATCGCCGCAAAACCGATTGGGTCAGCTCGAAGGGATCCCTGGACGAAGTGGGTTCGATCCACACGGTTCAGGGGTACGACCTAAACTACGCCGGCGTCATCATCGGTGGGGATCTGCGCTTCGAGCCTGGCTCAGAGCGACCATACTTCGACCGCGCGCGCCACTTCGACAAGAAGGGCATCGAAAACAACCGGAAGCTTGGAGTCTCGTATTCCGACGATGACTTGTTGCGATACATCATCAACATCTACTCGGTTCTGATGACTCGAGGGATGAAGGGAACCTATGTGTACGCGGTTGACCCGACGCTGCGGGCATTCCTCAGTCGGTTCATCCCAGCAGGGCAATGGCGGGCATGATCCGAACCTGACCTGGCCGCGCCACCGCCGTCGTTCAGCACATCGGCTGTACGGGTCATCTGGCTGCCACTACAAGCCGATTCCGCGGACTGTCTGTTGGATTGGCGCAAGCCCGGCTGACCTTCTTCATCAAGCCAAAGAGCCCGGTCACCCGTCTCGACGTCTTCCCCTCAGATTCTCCTCGCCACCGACGCCAGCACCACCGTGTAATACCCAAACCGCGACCCCTTCACCCGCACGGAGATCCGATGCCCACGGAACTTCGCCCGCAGCTTCAAACTGGCCGAGGTAGCCCCCTTGATCTTCTTGCCGTCGCGTAGCCAGGTGTAGCGCACCCGGGTCGGCGCAGGCCGCCAGGTTCCCAACACGGCCCGCACTGTCTTGCCTACAGCGGACTTCCCCTTGATCTTCGGACGCACCGTCGCCATGCGAGCCGGATAGACCAGCGCGACATTCTTCGACTTCTTGGTGGTCACCTTCGTGCCAGTCGTCGCAGTGACAGCGACCTCCACGTCGCGTCCGACCTGCTCCGGCTCGATCACATACTTCGCTGAGGTTGCGCCAGCAATCGGCTTGCCGTTCGACAACCACTGGTAGCTCAACTCGGCACCGTCGGGAACCCACGTTCCGGGCACCGCGCGCAGCGTCCGTCCAACCTGGGGGCTGCCACCAACGCCGGGAACCTTCCATGGCGCGGGAGTGAACGTACTCGGCACAACAGTCTTCTGGTAAGGCCATTTGCGGGTGCTGCGCGCGATGGTCGGCAGGCACGAGGCGCACTTGGAGTTGACCGGGTTCACCACCGCACGCCCCGTCCACCACGAGGTCTGTTTGTAGGCGCCGTCCCAGGACAGCGAGATGTGAACGTGGTCCTTGTGGTTCTCGGTGAACGAGCCGCGGTCTTCCATCTTGCGCCAGCCCAGCTCGGGGTAATAGGTCGACCAGATGTGCTGGTTCCAGATCACGTACATGAGGCCCAGCCGTCGGGCGACCTCCCCGTGATTGGCGGTGATCCACCGGGTTGCTCGGGACACCTGCTTGCGGTCGCGGGCTTTGCGGGAGTCCATATGCCAATCGATGGCCCGGCCCTCTTTGTGCTCTGAGCGCCGTCCCCGCGAGCACGCCCGCGAGATGCCCGACGACGATCCGCCCCAGGTCTGAATCAACAGCCGCAGCAGCGCCTTGGCACCGGGTTTGGCCGTCGGATCGCAGGTCGATTGCGGTTGATAGCCCAAATGGGCGTCGATCTGATGGTTGGCCAGGGCTCGCGGCGGAGGCGGCGTCTTGGCTTCACTGGTTGGCGATACGAACGCCATCAGGCTGATCGAGAGGACGCCCGCAACGACGATACGGATCAGTTGTCGCACGGCACCTCCACTCTCGCGTGGCTCTCAGGCTATTGATTGGCAGCTACGCCTGTCTCGACAATCAGCAAAACCTGATCCCCATACCGCTCCAGCTTCGCCTTGCCGACCCCGCTCACCTCGGCCAGTTCCTCCAGCGTCGCCGGACGCGAATCCGCGATCCCCACCAGAGTCGCGTCCGGGAACACCACATACGCCGGCACGGATGCCGCCCGCGCTGTCTCGGCCCGCCACGCCCGCAACCGCTCGAACAGTTCCCGATCCGCATCGCTCAAACTGGCCGCAGCCGCCGAACGCGAGCGCTTCTCCCCCGCCTCGGCCCGGGAACGCTTCGAGCGCGGCGCCTCCATGATCGGCTGCTCGCGCATCCACAACTGCTGCTCACCGCGCATCGCACCCCAGGACGCATCAGTCAGCTCCAAGGTCGAATGCCGATCAGACACCGACAGATAGCCACCGGCCAGTAATTGCCGAATCACCGCCCGCCACTGCATTTCGGTCAGCTCATCACCAATGCCGAAGGTGGACAGTTCGTCGTGGCCCCACTGCTCGATCTTCTCGGTGCGTTTGCCGCGCAGAATGTCGATCAGATGCACCGCCCCGAAGCTCTGATTGCGCTCCCGACGCAGCCGCACCACCGTCGACAGCAACTTCTGCGCGGCCACCGTGCCGTCCCACGACTGCGGCGGATTCAAACACGTATCGCAGTTGCCACACGGTCCGCTGGGTTCACCGAAGTAGTCCAAGATCACCTGACGCCGACACCGCAGCGTCTCGCACAGCCCCAACATCGAATCCAGGTGTCGGCCTTGCAGCCGTTTGTGCTGCTCATCGCCGTCAGACCCAGCGATGAACTGCCGCTGCTGCACCACATCGGCCAGGCCGTAGGCCATCCAGGCGGTGGCGGGCAGACCGTCGCGTCCAGCACGTCCGGTCTCTTGGTAGTAGCCCTCGATGCTCTTGGGCAGATCCAGGTGCGCCACGAATCGCACGTCGGGTTTGTCGATGCCCATGCCGAACGCGATGGTGGCCACCATCACCACGCCGTCCTCGCGCAGAAACCGGTTCTGGTGCTTCGATCGAACCGCCGACGGCAGCCCCGCGTGATACGGCATCGCATCGATGCCGGCCTTGCACAGCGCCTCGGCGGTCTTCTCCACCGACGCCCGCGACAGGCAATACACAATGCCGGCATCCCCGTCGTGCTCGGTGCGGATCAGCTCCACCAACTGCTTGACCGGCTGCTGCTTGGACTCAATGCGATAGCGAATATTGGGCCGATCAAAGCTGGAGACAAACACCTTGGCCGCGTCCAACCCCAGCCGCTCGGTGATCTCAGCGCGCACCGCCGGAGTCGCGGTCGCAGTCAACGCAATCCGCGGCACGTCGGGCCAACGCTGCCCCAACATCGACAAGCGCAAATAGTCCGGACGGAAGTCGTGACCCCATTGCGACACACAATGCGCCTCATCAATGGCGAACAGTGCGAGCTGCAGCCGGTCGAGGAACTCGCCGGTGGCCTCCATCCCCAGCCGCTCAGGCGCCAGATACAGCAGGTCGAGTTCCCCAGCTACCGCGGACGTCTCAGTCGCGCGCCGCTCGTCGATCCCCTGACTGGAGTTGATGAACCCCGCCCTCACGCCGAGTGCTTCCAACGCGGTGACCTGGTCATGCATCAACGCGATCAACGGCGAAATCACCACCGCCACACCCGGACGCAGCAGCGCCGGAATCTGATAACACAGCGACTTGCCGCCGCCGGTGGGCATCAGCACCAGGGCATCTCCGCCACCGCTCACCTGGTCGATGATCTCGGCCTGATCCCCGCGGAACTCGTCATAGCCGAAAGTTGTCCGCAGCACGTCGAGAGCAGTGAGTTGGGGCACGAGGGTCATGGTAGGTGGCGGCACTGACGGCGATTCACCAAGATCACGCGACGCCGACCGCAGCTGTGGCGGACAGCAGCTAATCCACAGCCCCTCTTGTTTGAATCGTGAGCGCCTCTTAAGAATCGCAGTCGTCGAAACCCACCCCATCGACGAGGAGATTCATGAAGAGCCTGGCTGTTCTCGCCATACTCGTCCCCGTGCTCGCATTCAGCACCGGCTGCGCGAGTTCCGCGTCGCCAGTCACCCCGACACCACCGACACCCCAGCAGGTTCAAACCCTGTGGACGTTGCCGACAAATCTCGTCGGGCCGCCAGAAGTGGTCGGCGACACCATCGTCAGCTATCTCCGGGAGAAGAATCAGCTTCGAGTCGCAGCCTGGAATCTGACCGATGGACGCGTGCTGTGGAGTGCCGATGCCGAAACCAGCGGGCAGACTCCTGGCATGGAACTCAGTGTCGATACCGTCACCATCGACGAGAAGTCCTACGTGGCCTACCTCACCAAGCAGAGGGCGGGAACCTGGCGCGAGCTGGTCATCGCCGACGTTCGCACCGGACCTCAAGATGCAGCTGCCCACCTGATCGTGTGGCCCTCCTCCAGCCCCTACGCCTGTTCCGACGACAAGGCCTTCTGCATGCAGGGCTATCGCGAATCAGCGCCGAACAAGGAGGTGAATCTGCGAATCGACCCACTCGTACCCTCTCTCGCCACCGACCACTCGGATGGAGTCCCCGCCGGTTCTCGGGGGTTGGGCCAAGACATCTTCGCAACCAACCATCGCTCTCCAAAAGGGGTCGAGAGACTGGGGCGAATGGCGAACGACAAAGTCATTTGGCAGCGCCCCTACGCCGACGTCTTCGGCAAGGGCTCCAGTTCCGACTACGGTTGGGAATGGGTCGAAGCCCACGACGGCATTGTCGTCGGGCTCGGCGCTCCCCAGCAATGCCACGCAACGCACAAGTCGGGCAAGTGGACCATGACCTGCGACTTCGCTCTCGGACGCGTGGTCGGGCTAAACCACGACACGGGGGCCACGGTGTGGTCCATGAATGGCGCCAACTCCTGCCCCACCGCGTCGCTTGAGGAGATCTCCACAGCTGACCGGATCATCGCTTGTCACAGCACAACAGCTAAGGCGACCTACACCGAGAAGAAAGGTCGGTGGGCGCTGAAAAGCAAGATGGATCGGACCGAGTTGATCGCGCTCAGCCAGCAGACCGGCGAAGTCCTTTGGCGCACCGACCTCGGCACCGAGACCCGCGAAGGTTCGGACAACAACTTCGTGACCTCTCGCGATCGCATGGTGCTGACGATTAACAACAAGACCACGGTCTATGACTTGGCGACCGGTGCGGCCACTCCTGCCGACGCCGCGTCACGCTTCATGTGTTTCCGGGACCGTCCAACCTTGAAGCTCCACTGGTTGGGTAGCAAGGGCCGCACCGAGTACACCATCGGTGAGGATGTCGAGCCTTGTGACCGCAATGGCAAAGCGGTCAAGGAAATCCCCACCGACTGGGTTCCCGCCGCTGGCGTCGACGCTGGTGACGGCCGCTGGCTACTGCCAACTCGTGGCTCTATGACGTTGGTGAAGCTGGTCTGACACCGATTCGACCACCGCTCCGACAGGCGACCTAGCCTGACTGCCGATGACGCGGGAATGCCTCATGGAGGTCCCACTGCACATCGGCGATCTCGTCAACACCCAACGGCCCCGGTTCGCCGAGCATTGCTATGAGCTTCTTGGGCCACATCACCTGAACATCCCGCACAGTGAATGACCCGCCGATAACCGGCCAATCAGCATCAACGAAGCACAGCACACCGCATACGGCCACGTCGGGCCGATGGGCGAGGGCGTCACGAACCAACGACAGTTGCTTGTGCATCCCCTCTACGAGCTTGGTGCGTTCGCGTCCGCCCACGTACAGCCACTCCCTGCGGGGGCCGAAGGGCCACCCGGTCACCTGAAGCTTGGGGCGAGCATCCTTGTAGCGCTTGGCGTCGACGACAAATACTCCGGACGGGCACACAACCAGGTGGTCGATGTTGGCCCGGGTCTTGGGAATGGCACGGTCGTTCAATACCCGCAGCTGATCGCCTGCCTTCTTGGCCAATGCCTGACCGAGCTGTTCCTCACCAACGGCACCCTTTGACCACGCGGTCGTTGACGACGGGTCGTCGAACGCTGCCAGCAGAAACCTCCCCAGCCGCGGATGGCGAGCCTGAACTCGCTTCTGCCGCGCCTCGTGACGCCGTCGAAACTCAGCCGCAGCCGAGGCACCGGCCACGCCGTCTACCGCCTCAAGGCGCGGCGCGGACTCTGTGATGGGATCACTGGGCGCGGGCAGTTCTTCCGATGGCTCTGATCCAGCGACGGGCTCAGCGCAGGCCTGCTGAGGTTCACAGGACACACACGCGACAGTCCTCGCGCCGCGGTCGTAGTCGGCTAGCGTTCCGGCATCAATGGCGGCGCCACATCGCACGCAAGTACCGGCATAGCGCAGCCTCATACATTTGACGACCGGTGGCGATGGCGAATCCGGGTTCACGGGACACATTCAACCCAAACGCCCGCTGTTCCCCTTCACGTCGAGGGGCAAACCGCTGCATCAAGCCACTTGATTCGCCACTCACCGCGATTTCGCACCGACGGTGTCAGGGCCACCTGCAAAGCTGTTCAGCATCAGGACCATCGAGGCGGCAACTTCGATGCCTGCAAGCCGTGCAACGAAAGGTCAACCATGTCTTGGCACCACGCAAATCTCGCTGGTCTCGACCTGGAGACCACCGGCACCGATCCCGAGACCGCTCGCGTCGTCACCGCGTGCATCGGACGCCTCGGCGAGGAGAGCTGGACGGCCGGCAATTGGCTACTTCGCCAGGACGCCCCCATCCCCGAGGGTGCAATCGCGGTGCATGGCATCACCACCGAGTTCGCGAATACCCACGGCGAGGATCCCAAGGCCGCCTTGGCTGCGATAGCCGGCGAGATCTATGCGCACTGGGCGTCCGGGCGCCCGCTGGTGGTTTTCAATGCTCCCTACGACCTGACCGTTTTGGATCGCTGCCTGTCCCGGGAAGGTCTCGGCAACCTGGACGTGCGCGGTCCGGTCATTGACCCCCGGGTCATCGACAAGCAGTTCGATAAGTGGCGAAAAGGCAAGCGCACTCTCACTGACATGTGCGCTCACTACGGCATTGCCTTCTCTGCCGAGGAAGCTCACGGCGCCGAAGCCGACACCAAAGCAGCCTGTATGTTGGCCCGCCAACTCAGCCACCTCGCCACCGGCGACGGACGCACCACCGTCGGCGATCTGGCCTTGGCCGACCTGCACCGCTCGCAAGCCACCTGGTACCGCGACAACATCAACGACTTCGCAGCCTGGGCCAAGCGTCAAGGTCGACCACTGGACGACGCCAACACCGCCTGGCCGATCCGCTGAACTCACGCAGGCGGTTATCCACAGCCCTTCTTGCTTGAAACGAAGGCAGTTCTCAAGACTCGTATCTCGTCGAGACCCACCCCGTCGACGAGGAGACTCATGAAACACCTGGCCCTTGCTGCCACAGCCGTTGCCGCAGTACTCACCCTCATCGCCGGCTGTGCGTCGCCGACGCCACCGGCACCATCCGTCCCGGCCAAACAGGTTCACCAACTCTGGAAGATCTCGGCCAGTCTGGTAGGCACGCCGACCATCGTCGGCGACACCATCGTCAGCTACGCCCAGGCGAGCCATCAGCTTGTGGTGGCAGCCTGGAACCTGGCCGACGGGAAGCTGCTGTGGAGTGCGGATGCGACCACCAGCAGCGAGGCCCCGGGCATCGAACTCAGCGTCAGAACCGTCACCGTCAAGAAGAAGACCTTCGTCGCATTCCTCACCAAGCGGACCAACAACACCTGGCCTGGGCTCGTGGTCGCCGACGTCCGCACCGGGCCTCGCAAGAAGGATGCACCGCTCGTGATGTGGGCATCGTCGACGCCTCGGGCCTGTTCGGATGGCAACGCATTCTGCGTGCTCGGCTACCGCCCCTTCGCCCCGCGCAAACAGCTGAATCTGCGCATCGACCCGCTCGCGCCCGCCCTGAAGACCGAACGCTCCGACGGGCTGCCGCCCAACTCGCGCCTGTTGGGCTACGACATCTTCGCCACCGAGACTCGACCCCCACACGGCGTCGAACACGTTGGCCGGGTGCAGGACGGAAAGATCACCTGGCAACGTCCCTACACCGATGTGTACGGCAAAGCGTCCAGCTCAGACTACGGGTGGGCGTGGCGCGATACCGATGGCGACATCATTGCCGGCATCGGCTACCCCGAGCTATGCACCTTCACCACCAAAGCCGGCGAGGAGTTCAAGACCTGTGATGACACTCACGGCCGCATGGTCGGTCTGAATCACGACACTGGTGCCACCGTGTGGACTGTGGACGGAGTCGACACCTGCCCCAGTGCCTCCATGCTCGACGCCACCTCCGAGGATCGCATCATCATCTGCCGCAACACCGAAGGCAGCAGCACCTACCGCCGCGAGGACGGCTGGTGGGAACTCCAGAGCCGCACCCGCCGCGCCGAGTTGATCGCCATCAAACACCAGACCGGCGAAATCCTGTGGCACACCGACCTCGGCACCTTCACCGGCACATCCGAGGACGCCGACTTCGTGTCATCCGACGATCACCTGCTGCTCAAGATCAACGACACGACCAACATCTACGATCTCGACACGGGTGAAGCCACTCCCGCCGATGCCAGCTCGCAATTGATGTGCGTGCGCAAGCGTCCCCCGTTGAGGCTTCAGCGGCTGGGCGAGAAGAGGCGCTACGAATACAACATCGGGACCGACGTCGAGCCTTGCGACGGGAGGGGTCGCACAATCGCCGACCCTGCCGTCGAGTGGGTGCCCGAAGCAGGCATCGACGCCGGCGACGACCGCTGGCTGCTGCCCACTCCTGGCTCCATGACGCTGGTAGAGCTCACCTGAACAGGTCCACCGAGCCGACCGTCAGCGAGTCCGGGAGAAGTACCAGTCGTCGTAGACCCGTGACAGCTCCTGGTAGGGCTCGCTGACGCCCAGCGGGTTTGAGTTTCGCGGCTCAACGGTGCTCACCGTCTGCGGGCTCCACTCATCGCGTAGCACTGTCACCGTCGACCCATGCAGCACCGCGGCGGCTTGCACACAGGCACCGCGCGCGGTCGCTTCGGGGG
>SWCH01002919.1_pt1 | contig 43290 bp, 39 predicted proteins | sample 4690051 | NCBI WGS metagenome assembly SWCH01 (sample SAMN10267282, study PRJNA491770) | bioreactor metagenome | isolation source: DHS bioreactor inoculated with | place: Japan: off Shimokita Peninsula
AAAAAAATGCGCAACAGTTGCCTTTCAGCAATCTTCTCATCGATCACACTCACCTGCCATATGCTGGAACCGTTATGCTGAGTAACACTGCTGTGTGTGATCCAATGAAACGTTGATAAACGCGCCTCCAGGTTCTCAGGACTACCTTTGGTCGAAATTGTGTATACCACCCCGCCCTTACCATTTAGTATTTGCTCAATGGAGCCACAGGCTTCCAAGCGACCATGGTTTAAAATAGCCACCACATCGCTAACCCGTTGCACATCATCCAAAATGTGGGTCGAATAAAAAATGGTGGTGTGCTTGCGCAATCTATCCATGACATCCAGCACCTTACGCCTGCCCAATGGATCGAGGGAGGAAGCTGGTTCATCCAGAATTAACAAATCCGGGTAATTCACCTGTGCCAGGGCAATCCCCAGACGCTGTTTTTCCCCTCCTGAGAATCCTCTAATGGCACGGTTCGCTTTATCTGTCAAACCGACCAATTCCAACATTTCATCGCATCTTTCCACAATTCTGGAATGGGGACCGCTGAAGAAGAATTTCGCTGCAAAGTACAGGTTTTCACGCGCAGTCATGTAATCAATGAAACGGGGTTGTTGGGGTAAGTATCCAATCCGTTCATGGATAGAGACACTATCACTGGAAATGTTATATCCAAAGATCGTACCGGTGCCGGTTGTTGGTTTACTTAATCCAAGTAGAATCTTCATTAAGGTTGTTTTGCCGGCCCCATTCGGTCCTAAAAAACCAAAAATCGAATTTTTAGGAACCGCCAGATCAACTGACTGTAAGGCTTTCACTGCGCCAAAGGATTTACTCAGGTTATGGGTTTGAATCACAAATTCGTCTGACTGGGGCATGTTTTTTTAACTCCTTCTGCAGGTTGCTACTTGAATAATAAAGAAAATTCTCTGGTTACACATCATCACAGCAGAGGAATTATTACCTGGTCGAGGGAATGAAAAACAGACTGGTCAGGTGACAGAGCGTAGTAGGTGATGGAAAGAAACGGTAAGAACACTATCAATTTAGGGTTGGGTGATTGATTGGAAATAAATTTTTATAATCAGGCTATAATAATTACAAAATGCGTTGAGTCTCCATTCCGTTTTATTGAAAGGAAAATATTTCCGTAGATATGGTGCAATCTAATCATGATCATGATGATACCGACCTTCATTCTCTGCTTGAGGATGCAATCGATTTTGCTATTTATAAAGTCACTATCGATCCCGAATCACCGTATGGTGGGCGGGTGGACATGGTTAGCCAATCGATAAAAGATATTGTCGGTATTGAAAATCCGTATCTGTTTGAAACCTGGTTTGAAAATATCCATCCCGATGATCTGGAGAGAATTACTGCAGCCAACCAGCGATCGTGGGCAAAAGGTGTTCGCTACGATGAATCTGCCCGCTTTTTTAATGAGAGAAAAGGCCAATGGGTATGGGTACGTACCATCTCAACACCGGTTTTTAGATCAGATGGGAAATTAACCCACTTCCACGGTTTAATTCTGGACATCTCGCAGCAGAAACAAACCGTTGCCGAGCTGGAGCATCACAACGCACTCGAAAACCTGATCTTATCGCTTTCCACCCGCTTTATCAGGTACCCCTCCCTTGAAATTGACACAGCCATCGCTGAAGCCTTATGCGCGATTGGTGAATTCACCGCTGTGGATCGTGCTTATGTTTTTGCCTATTCTGACGACCAACAAATGATGTCCTGCACTCACGAATGGTGCCGCAGCGGTATAGAACCACAGATTCAGAATTTGAAAGAAATTCCGGTGGAAGCACTACCCTGGTCTAATCAGATCTTGCTCAATGGAGATTTGCTTCATATACCTTCGGTTGCAAATCTTCCGGATATTGCCCGCAATGAGAAAATCGAGTTTGAAGATCAGGGGATAAAATCGCTGCTGGCAGTACCAATGATCTTTCAGGGGAAGGTGACCGGTTTATTAGGTTTTGACTCGGTGCGGTCTGAAAAATCCTGGGATGCAGATAGCAGTAACCTATTACAGGTGGTGGGAAGTATCATTGTCAATGCGCAAGAAAATAAACTGGCTCAAGAATCTTTAAGAAAAGCTCATGACGAACTGGAATTGCGGGTGATTGAACGCACAGAGGAACTTAAGCGCGCAAATGTCAACCTGCGAACAGAAATAGAGCAACGCAAACGAGCCGAGAATTTACTGCAAATCAGCCAGGCTTTGTATTCTGAAGTTTTTGAGCAAACTCCACTACAAATTTTTATTGTGGAAGTGTTACCAGATAATCATTTCCGCGTCTTGCGTACAAACCCCGCCCATCAACGGGGATCCGGATTGCTTCCAGATCAAATCTGGGGGAAAACCATTGAAGAATTGGTGATTCCCGAAGTGGCAACAGCGATAAACCAGCATTATATAGACTGCCTCAATGCCAGACAACCCATCGAATATGAAGAGCAAGGGCCATCCCCGTATTGGAACGTGGAGCGAATTCGCACCTTTCGCACTACGATTGCCCCAGTTTTTGACCAGCAAGGCAATGTGATCCGCCTGATTGGCTCCAGTGAGGACATTACTGAACAAAAAAAGGCTGAGACAATTATTCTGGAACGGGCTCGCGAACAAGCTATCGCAGCCGAACGTGGACGTCTGGCGCGCGATTTGCACGATGCAGTCACCCAAACTTTGTTTTCAACCACATTAACCGCTGAAGTACTGCCAAAAATATGGGAGAAGAATCCGGAAGCGGGGCAGACCAAACTGGCGGAACTACGTGAACTGACCCGCGGAGCATTGGCTGAAATGCGCACCTTGCTGTTGGAACTCCGCCCGGACGCACTGGCAGATTCCAAACTGGAAGACCTGCTGAGCCATCTGACAAATGCCTTTATTGCCCGAGCACGGGTTCCAATACAACTTGTGATGAATGGTGATTGCACATTGCCACTGAATGTCAAGATTGCCTTTTACCGCATCGCACAGGAGGCATTGAATAATATCGTCAAACATGCTGATCCTGATCTCATTTCCATCTCATTGACCTGTCAATCAACTCACATTGAACTGGCAATTGCTGATGATGGCCAGGGATTCGATCCAGATCAGATGACAGGGACAGATCATCACGGACTCCGCATCATGCGTGAACGAGCAGAAGAGGTTGGCGCAAGCCTGGTAATTAATAGCCAGATCAATCAGGGAACGAGTATTCTTCTGAAATGGTCTGAGGATGGTGCCAGCGAAAATAATCCCCCAAATGAGGAGCACAATGACTGAAGAAAAAAATATTCGGGTGTTAATAACGGATGACCATGCAGTTGTCCGCAATGGGCTAAGTTCATTTCTGATGGCTTTTGACGATTTTGAACTGGTTGGTGAAGCGAAAAACGGCGAACAAGCTGTGCGATTATGTGATCAATTCTTGCCTGATGTGGTTTTGATGGATCTGGTTATGCCAGGGATGGATGGGGCTTCGGCAACTCGTTTGATTCGGGAGAAACACCCGAATATTCAGATCATTGCATTGACAAGTTTTAAAGAACGCGAACAGGTGCAGGCTGTGATTCAGGCCGGTGCAATTGGCTACCTACTCAAAGACATTTCCGCGGATGAGTTAGCCAGGGCTATTCGGCTGGCATATGAAGGAAAACCAACCCTGGCACCCGAGGCAGCTGAAGTGCTCATTCAGGCTGTAAATCAGCCAGAAGTAACAATAGGGTCTGATCTGACCGACCGGGAGCGCGAAGTCCTGTTGTTGATGGTTGAGGGGTTCAATAACCAGCAAATTGCTGAACGATTATTTGTTAGCCTTTCCACTGCCAAATCACATGTCAGCAGTGTCCTCTCAAAGTTAGGAGTGACGACACGCACTGAAGCGGTGTCCTTTGCATTGAAAAATAGATTGGTGTAAATCTCCATCCAACGACTATCTTAAATTCATCCTGTTGCAGGATAAAAGATTGACATTATAGTGTTAAGCTGGACTATGAAAATGGCTGATTTTCATGACTATCAATCATCAGGCATGCATAAGTCTCCGGTCAATCCGAAATCAAAACGAACAGAAGGAATTAAACGCTACAATTATGAAGATTCTGAAGCCAGGTTCCCATACCACAACGAAATGTTCAAGAAAATTCGTCCTGCTTGCCATCTTCCCGATCGTACTCCTTTTCTCATTTACGAATCCCTTTCAGGCATTGGACATTCAGGAAGGGGATTCTGTAGAAATATTTTGTGCCGACCTTAATCAAAGAATTCCAAAGTTAATGAACTTCTATGATATTCCAGGCGTAAATATTTCAATTATTAAGCAGGGACAGATCATCTGGACACAAGCTTATGGATATGCAGATCTTGAGACGGGTCGAATGATGACGACTGACACCTACCTGCGGGTACAGTCGATCTCAAAATCAGTGACTGCCTGGGGAGTGATGAAACTTGTTGAACAGGGTAAAATCGATCTTGATCGACCTGTGCAGCAATACTTGAAAACATGGACATTTCCTGAATCGGCATTTTCAGAAAGCAATGTCACTGTCAGGCAGCTTCTAAGTCATACCGCTGGGATGCCTTTAGGAGATTTCTTTAACTTTTATTCACCCGAATCTGACATCCCTACTCTAAAAGAGAGTCTCACAAAAGAAGCTGTTCTTTTCCAGGAGCCTGGTTCATCATTTTTTTATTCAAATACGGGGTTTAACCTCTTGGAGTTATTGATTGAAGAAGTGACCGACCGTGATTTTGCTGAATATATGCAACAGGAAATTCTGATTCCTCTTGGTATGCTTCATTCCAGCTTTACCTGGAATAAACAATTTGATCCCCCGGTTCCGCTTGGTTATGGTTTGACTGGCAAAGCAGTTCCCGTGTACATTTACCCCGAAAAAGGTTCAGGTGGTCTTTTTGCTACTGTGGAAGATATAGCTGCCTTTGTTGCCTCTGGAATGCCAGGCTTTTCTAAGAATCAACATGTGCTTAACCCGCAAAGCATTCATCAACTCTACACCCCAATGGCACATCATTTAGGATTATATAGCCTGGTGTTTGATTCGTATGGATTTGGCCATTATATTGAAAATCTTTCCAATGGTAAAAAGGCAGTTTCTCATGGTGGTCAGGGCACCGGTTGGATGACTCACTTCCACGCTGTTCCAGAATCGGGTGATGGCATCGTCATTTTAACCAACAGCCAGCGAAGCTGGCCACTGATCGCTCATCTGTTAATGGATTGGGCGAAATGGAATGGTTTTATCAAAGTCGGGATGGGGCGAATCTTATGGGGCATCAAATTGATGTGGGGATTGATGGTAGTCATTGGTAGCTTGTCCTTGTGGAACTTGTGGCAGTGGGGAGTAGCATTAATGAGAGGAGGACGTAAGTTTGCACCTCTGTCCAAAGAGTTCCGCCTCCTGCGAATAGGGCAAGCCACTTTGTTTATGGTCACATCCGCTGGATTGTTGTGGTGTCTGAACCAGGACTATTTATTCATTTCTTCAGTTTTTCCTTTGGTTTCCGATTGGCTGGGTATTTCATTGTTTGCTTTCGCAATCGTTATGTTACTGTTGGCATTATTTCCGAAAAAAGTGTCACTCGTATGATCATATCCTGTACTTTTGGTCAAAATATGTTTTATCCGAACGGTCCTCAGCAATCCCACCTTGTGCATGATGCTTATTAAGAACTTCCCAACTAAACTATTGCTAGGAAGATCGGCAGCTCACAATTTGTAGATCAGGAGGAAGATGCGATGAATAATCATCACAAAGAATACCAACAAAAATTTATTTATTTAGGTACTGGTATAACACTGGGAGCATCCATAGGAATGCTGGTGGGATTGATTTTTATGGATGGAAATATCTCATTGGGGTTAATTTTTGGGGCTTGTATGGGTTTGGTATTTGGTCTTTTGATTGACATCCTGGGCAAAAAAATTGTCTATTCGCTGTCTGGACTGGGTATGGGAGCAATTTTAGGAACGATATTGGGTTTGCTTTATGCTGCTATAGTTGCACCTTCTAACTCTTCTGGTTCAGCTGGCATGATTTTTGGAGTACCCACTTCCAATGGTTCCTGGTTTATTGGGGCAATTGGACTGGGTACAATGGGTTTCATAGCGGGGACTAAGATGGGTGTCGATAAAATTCAGTCAATCAATTCACAAATAGAATAGGATGGGATCATGGACCACGTAGTTTATATTGATGCAAAAGAAAATGATTTAGAAAAACTGATCAATGGGACCAAGCAGATGATCCTGCGGGGAGCGACCGGACGAAAACTGCCCTATGGTCGAGTGCACCCGGGTGACAGATTGTACTTTATTCAAAATAACGGAGAAGGTCTTGTTCAGGCTACTGCAAGTGTAAACCAGGTAATCAACTCAGATCCATTGAGCATGGATGAATCAGCCCGGATGATTGATAAATGGATGCCTGCATTACAATTGACTGGCACCCAGTATAAACGTTGGGCTGGCAAACGCTATCTGGTGTTGATCAGTTTTGAAGATGCTGTACCAGTTGAACCATTTAAAATAGACCGCAGCGCATATGGCAACATGGACGATTGGCTGCCTGTTGGGGAAATCAACCGGGTCAGGCTATCCCACCCCGGTGTTTGATTGGCAAGGATTGTAAGCATGCAGATGATAATTGCTGATGCAAACACTGAGGTCGTGACTGCTCTGCGTCTCGTCCTGGCTGAGAAGGAACAATATCAAATCATCGGTGAAGCCCGGGATGCAGTCAACCTATTCTCACTGGTGACGCACAACTGCCCGGATGTTGTCATCCTCGATGCGGACTTACCTGGCCTCATTTCAACAAGAAAATCTCTGGGTTCCAATTTGAGTGAATTGGTTGAAACCATGCGATTACTGTGCCCATCTATCTCTTTACTGGCGATGAGTAGTTGGCCTGATGCAGAAAAAATTTGTTTACAGGCAAATGTAAACGCCTTTGTCTGTAAAAGCGACCCCCCTGAGACATTGTTAAGAAAATTGGAAGGTCTCATAAAACCTCAACCCTTTAAGCGCGGATTTTTTCAAATAATGTAATCGTCAGTATGAGATGGCACGTTGAGCTAACCTTGGGTTGTCAGGAGCATTTCCGATTCATTATCACTTTTCACACGTCGGTTTACTCTATAATAGATCCACCCCAGCAAGGCAAGAAAAACAGGGTTTGAGAAATACATAACGGGGTATTGCCCGTTGGTCGTGTGACAGTGCCAGGATCCAAAAGAATGAAAACGTACCACCAGTCTCTCTTCATAAATACCGTAAGCCATGCCAAGCAGAAGCAAACTCCCCCAACCCTTTTGCCAACGAGTCACAATCTCGCGAATGAGAATAGCTCCGCTTCCGTAGAGCATCCCCATGGTGAGGATCGTCAAAGGGGATAGATACTCGTTCAACGGCAAAGAACCCGAGAACAACTCTCCAAAAATCGGGGCGATCAACCATAAAGCCAGAGCAGGATGAATGTGGCGTTTATAGAAAGGTTTAGATGAATTGGAAGCGATCATTTGTTCCTACCACTGGAAACGAGACGCAAACATTTCCAGGAAAAAGCCCTATGCCGCGCTATCTTAAAGCGAGTTGATCTCCATTCTTTGTAGGATGCGCCATGCCAGCAGGGTTAACCACCGCGAGGGGTGTTTTTTCTGTCCCAACTCCCAATCTTTCCACGCGGTCCAAACTGACTCCAGCGTAAAACGTCCTTGTGGATCAGCTTTTCCCTTCAAAATTTCAAGCATATCAAGCAATCTCTTATCATCCTTGAGCCAATGAAAACGCGATAGGATATCCAAAACATGCATCACGTCATACCATACGAAAGGAACTTTGAGTTTGCGAAAATCAGTTCCCATATAGAACATGTAAGGGTGTCGCGTCGCGCTTTCACTCCATAAAGCAAGCAACGTCTCAGCCCCGATATGACAGGCAGGGCTATCGCGCAATTCAGCCATTTCTGACAACACCTTGAGCATTGCCAAATTTGCAAATGGGCAAGGGTCATCTTTGCGTCCTGGCCCACGGAAATTGCCCAGCTCTTTCGAGACTACGCATGGCCAACCATTATCATGCAGCAACCCAACCAGGTATTCGACCGCGGTCTTCACTGCCGGGTCAGCCTCCAAACCAAATTTGACCAATGCATAAACGCTCAAGGGAGCGTCACACAACGCCCAGGCCCATAGATCATCACCCGTTCCGCCATAATGCTTGGCGACATTCATAGGGAGTTGAAATGGCCCTTCGGCTGATTGTTGTGCCAGGATGCGCGCCACTATTTTTTCCACGTCAGGATCATTGACATTCAAGCCCAGGTCGGCGATAAACGTCAGTTTGTGGAATGGCTGGCTGGCACTTTTATGGCTGGCGATCACCTTTCCCGGCCATTGCGTTAATTCCGAAATCAGGTTTTTCACCTGGGGGTTTACCAACATGGAATCCCGCGCTGATTTAACCTCGGGGGAATTTTCGGGTTGGCTCATTAAGTCACGCCTGGCCCGATATTCAATCCAGGGTTCCCCTTCCAACAGCCATTCGATGGGAACGTTCATTATGTTTTTCCTCTAATTAAGTATACACCTGAGTAAAATTGGTTATATTAACAGGTTGGAATTTCTGCTTAAATGATCTGATTAGAATTCCAGGATCAGAATTAGGAGAATGTTTCATTGATTAGAAACTTCTTGATTTCTTTGACTGCCCAGACATAGTGGCTACCAGTGGTGGAATTGAGATATGCAAGCAGGGTGTTACGGTTCATCCAGGGATACAGACCGGGTGTGGTCAGTTCGCCATCCGAGAGACTTTCGATGAACTGCATCGTTTTGGCGTGTGAAGCGCGGAACCAAGTCAACGCGTCGTCTAATGATAAATGGTTATACTTCTCATAGATGGCCTGGTTAAGGGCAGGCAGTTGACTCCACTTGTAACCAGGAGCAGGCACGTCTGGCATCTCTGCGCGCAAGCCGGCAGCATACCAGATAAAAAACATTTGCTGCCATTCGTAGAGATGTGCGAGGATATCTTTCACCGATTTTTGCGGGGCATTGCTGGCTTTCATTTGTTCCGGTGACAGGCTGGACAAATACGTTTCAAGCTTGTGAAATTCTTTGTGAGCGACTTCGAGTAACTGGGTTTTATTGAGTGGGCGTGGCATTTTTAATTTTCCTCATAGATATGTTTTGGATAAATTTGCAATTCTTCCCAGGCTATATAGTTCAGTTTAGTAATTATATTGTACCGGAAAAAGGAACCCGAGGTTTTCCAATTTCCGCCAATTTATCTTATTTTAACCGGATGCCGAAGGATGGTCTTGAGCTTTTACGGCGCAGCACGGCGTGGATCACCCAAGTAGATTTTGTGGTACTTGCCGCCGCTTTCGACCAAACCCTGGTAGCCATTGTATACTTTAAAGGCTTGAGTATTTTCTTTAAAGCCCGGTGAAGTGCCGGACACCACAGCTCTTCAATTGTGTCATCAATCATCAAAAATTAGAACGTGGGCACATCAACCCATTTTGGTTTATGACCGAGGAGGAATACAGATCTTTATCATCTTTCTTGCAGTCATGCGTTTTCATTTTCAGCTACTTTTTTTGCAATTATTTTGAAGGATTCAGGCGTCCATATGAATTTAAAACAACACATTGCGGTCGCTTGCGCCTATTCCAGCACCATGAGGAAGAGAATGGTGACAATTTTGAAAAGGCTCTTGGTCACCTCAGCCAGCACTTGTGCTAATCGTCTGTTTATGGTTCCAGGCTAGTCAACCTGGCAGTCCACGAAAAATTAATTGTTAAAGAGAACAACATGTTGTTGCTGATAGAATCAGGTTGTAAACGAGCAAACCAAAAATTTGTTCAATAATGTTGACTAGTTAATCAGGCTCGAAATTTTGAATCATCTTCATACCCGGAAACCTCGCTTCTGGCTGGATGATTGTTACGTGAACCGAAATAAAAGCAACGATTGAAAGCTTAGAAACGACAGCGCCTTCCTTATTAACGATACTTGCGGCAAGCGCTAGCATCTTAATCGGAAAACGTTATAATATAACCAATAAGGTCAATATTATGTTAATTATCCATCTTCCGGTTAAATGCTAATGCAAATTTTGAGTAATCTTTGATGAATCAACGTTCACTTTTTCTCCCTATTGTCCTCTTTCTGGCTTTTTTGGCATTGTTAGCCGGTTTATGGGCGGGTCTAGTGCGCTTGGGCTGGGTCTTGCCGGATATTCACATCAACCTCACAATGGCGCATGGGGCACTGATGGTATCCGGGTTCTTGGGAACAATCATCGCCATGGAAAGGGTTGTGGCGCTTCGGAAAACGTGGCTGTACGTAGTGCCTTTATCGTCCGGCGTCGGTTGGGTTGTCAGTCTGGCTCTTCCTCAGACGGGCTTTGGGCAGCTATTAATTACACTGGGCAGCCTGGGTATGGTCTTCATTCTGGGCATCATGATTCGGCGCGAACCGGCTATTCATGTGGTCATTATTGGCGCTGGTGCCTTATGCTGGTTCATTGGCAATGTATTGTGGCTTTCAGGCCTGGCAGTTTTTCAGATCGTATTCTGGTGGGCTGCTTTTCTGATTCTGACCATTACCGGTGAACGGCTTGAACTCAGCCGTGTCCTGCGCATGACCAGGATAAAACTCACATTATTTGTAATAAGCGCGGGAATATTTATGGTCGGGGTTGTCATTGGGATGTTTGCACTCCAGATTGGCGCACGCTTGACAGGACTAGGGATGTTGGCATTAGCGCTCTGGCTGCTGCGGTTCGATATTGCCCGCCGCAATCTCGGCCATCGGCTGCCCCTGACCCGTTATATTGCCCGTTGTTTATATGTCGGATATTTATGGCTGGGTTTTGCTGGCTTATTAACCCTCTGGTATGGAGCTGTTAACGCCGGGGTAATATATGACGCAATATTGCACAGCATCTTTGTCGGTTTTACGATTTCCATGATCTTTGGGCATGCCCCCATTATTTTCCCGGCTGTTCTCAATCGGGCACTTCCCTATCATCCTTCATTTTATGTGAGTCTGGTTTTATTGCACACTTCGCTCATCATGAGAGTTGTTGGTGACCTGGGAGGTTGGTTCGATCTTCGGCGTTGGGGTGGAATGCTCAACGAGATCAGTATCCTGCTATTCCTGGCTATCCTGGCGATTACCATTCGCTCCCACAAACCTGAAAAGATGGAGGGATAAAAGGAATGCCACTGATTGTGCGTTGGTACCTAAGAACGGCACTGGCTATGTTCATACTGGCATTGCTGGTTGGATTGGTTCAAAATCTGAGCAGTTTATTTTCTTTCCTTCCTTCTGGATTTGTCCCGGTCTATTTTCATCTTCTGATGGTAGGTTGGGTAACTCAATTTATCCTGGGTGTCGCCCTCTGGATGCTCCCGAAGTACAGCATGGAAAAGCCGCGTGGCAATGAAACTTTATCATGGGCGGCTTATATCCTTCTGAATGTAGGCTTACTGTTGCGTGCTTTCAGTGAACCTTTCCACACTATCTCCCCAGGAATGATCTGGGGCTGGTTCCTGGTTACTTCGGCATTCTTACAATGGCTGGCAGGGCTCCTGTATGTAATCAATGCCTGGCAACGGGTGAAAGTAAAATGATATGCCTCGTCTGAGTGCCTGGTCTGTTCGTCTGGCGATGTTGTACCTTTTGCTGGGTTTTACATTTGGTGCTTTGATGCTAGCCAACAAAGGCATTCCGTTTGCTGACTGGCTTTGGCGTCTGTTGCCTGCGCATATGGATATTTTGTTATTTGGTTTTGTCATCCAACTGGCCATTGGGTTTGCCTTCTGGATCCTCCCCCGCTATCGCGGGGGCTCACGTGGCAACGAGAATGTGGTGTGGGTTGCGGTTGTACTGCTCAACCTGGGTATCTGGACGATTACAATCGCCGGCTCATTCAATTTTTCCGGGCTTTGGATGGTAACCGGACGTGTGCTGGAAGGGGTGGCAGCTATCCTATTTGTAGTTCAGGTCTGGAAACGCATCCGCCCCTCCTGAGCTTTCTGCTTTCCCCAAACCGCTTCACACTATCAGGCTTTAAACAGTTACAAATTTAGAAATGCTATAATGAATATACCGAATTTCACCTTCCGCTCTAAATATCCCAAATCATCATGATTCGAATTCCGAAATTGTCCAGTATTCAAAGCAGGTTTGGAATCATCTTTCCAGCCTTGCTTTTGCTGAGCGTAATCTTTGGTTCATTAACGAAGTGGTTGATGCGCAAATCTGTTGTTTTCCTTCAGACATATCTGGAAAATTCCCCCAGGCCTATTGAAACCCCAGATTTGCAGACCCCGGCGAAATTCCTGAGTTCAGAGGACGCCAGGCTGTCAAAAAATACCACAAAGGAATTGCAGGCTTCTATACTGACACCAAATCAGGACATGCAAAAAAGGTCAACCACCTTAGAAAATCGCATACATAACAAGATAAATGAGCAGGAAGCACTTGCTGCAATCAGCACTGACATTAGCCCAACGCTTCCCATCAACGAGGTGTTTAAATCGGTTACCACAAAAGCACAGGAATTATCCAATTCGGAAGTAGCTTCACTGTGTTTACTGGATCAGCAACTCAATTTGCTCAATTTACGTTCTTTTGTTGGTTCCGAAAACGCATTCCAGCAATCTCAATCACAGGCTGAAGGCCTTGTAATTCAAGAAGGTCTGCTGCAAACGCAGCCAGATGCTACTGGAATGCAGAATTGTCGGGTATCCTGTCAAATAATCGCTCCGCAGTATCGTGCCAGCCACCTGGCTGCGCCATTACGTTCTGATTATAAAGTGATTGGAGCGTTGTGTGTGGGCAGTTCCAAACCTGACGCTTTCCAGCCAGAGGTAGCATCTACACTTTCACAGCTTGCCAGGCTGGCAGCGCGGACAATTGAAAATGTCTCGTTATATCAACAAGCAGAACAAGCTGGAACATTGGAGGAACGCCAGCGGGTAGCTTCTGAAATGCATGATGGATTGCTTCAGACCCTCAGTTTTCTGGGAATGATGGTGCGCAGTGCGAGAGATCAAATGGACCAGGGAGATTTTGGAAAAGCCTATTCCACCCTCCAACAAATCGAGCGAGCCGAAGAACAGGCGGAACAGGAAATTCGCCGGGCAATTGCCGGGCTAAAGGAGAATTTCCCCATCAACAAATCTTTACAGGAACAACTCACCATCATCGCAGAAGAGTTATCTGCATCTAACCCGCCCGTCTTATTTGAAACAGATTGTATTGTGCCCCTGATGCTGGTTCCACAAGAAAGTGAACAGGTGTTACGGATTGTGCGCGAAGGACTGTTAAATGCGCAACGTCATAGCCAATCAGAGCTGGTGCGTTTATTATTAAACGTAGTTCAAAACGAAATAACAATTACCATCAAGGATCAGGGAATAGGGTTTGATCCGTCATTACAACCAAACGACAATCGGCCGCACTTTGGGATTAAAATTATGAAGGCGCGGGCAGTGCGCCTGGGCGCAGAACTAATAATTCAACCTGTACCGGGGACCGGCACAATAATCCAATTGCGTTGGACGCCGAAATCGGCTATACACCATCAGGAGGGGAGAGATTAATGGAAAATGTTCGTGTGCTATTGGTAGATGACCATACATTGTTTCGCGAGGGTCTGGAAATGATCATTTCCAATCAACCAGATATGGTCGTTGTTGGACAAGCCAGTGATGGATTGGAAGGCGTGATTAAAGCACTTGAGTTAAAACCCGACCTGATTTTAATGGATATTCAAATGCCGGTTATGGACGGGATTGAGGCTACCCGGCGCATCAAGCAAGACCTTCCAGAAACAACCATTGTGATGCTTACCGTGCGTGACGATGAAGAAAAGCTTTTCGAAGCCATCAAAAATGGAGCTCAGGGATATTTATTAAAGAAAATGCATTCGGCAGAACTTCTTTCTTTGACTCGTCGAGCTTTGGCAGGGGAAGTAGCAATCCCTGCCCGTCTTGCCGGTCAAATGTTGGATGAGTTTCGGCGTTTAAGCCGCATCGCACCCCGGCAAAAGGATGATCTTGCCCAACTCTCTCCTCGTGAGCTGGAAGTACTTAACCTGGTGGCAGAAGGGAAATCCGACAAGGAAATCGCACAGATGCTTTCTTTGAGCATCAATACGATCAAAACCCATTTACGCAATATTCTTTCAAAATTACAGGTCGGCAATCGCAAAGAAGCAGCTCGGGTGGCAAAAACCAAAGGCTTGTTCTAAATACTCATTATTTGTAGAACATTCGGGGATTGTATTCAGCCAATATACTCTGTATTATATTAGCCTATTAAAACGGTGTCTTTATGCTAATTATTTTAATTTCCCTGGTAGTCATTTATGCATTTTTCAACGGATATCGTGATTCATCCAGTATTCTGGCTGGAGTAATCGCTTCCCGGGCAATGAATCCACGCTTAGCCCTGTACCTGTTGGAGAGGGATGCCTTCTTCTTCCACTCATGCACTGATTGGCGGTTTGCTAGGTGCAACAAGTATTTCTAAAGGTCCTCAGGCGATTTTGACTGGTGGACTCCCTTTGGTTATCCTACCCCTCTTTCTTGCCCCGCTGGCAGCTGTAATCCTGGGCTATTTGGTTAATCTGATACTGGTTTTCATTCTTCGCAATGCCCGTCCACGTGTGAACAATACATTGCGACATTTCCAGATCATCACGATGCTCCTGCTGGCCATGTCCAATAGCGCGAATGATACCCAAAAGGCGATGGGTGTGATCACGCTCGGATTGGTTCTGCATTGTTAGGCGTTGGAGCTTCGGAGCGTGTGAACAAAGTTCGCTGGCAGGTTGCTGGCTAAATGGCGGTTACCTGGGCAGTGACAATTCCCGCCACCATGGTTGTCTCAGCAGTGTTATTTATGGCACTCATCGGGCTTGAGGGATTATTCTGAACCCTCTAAAATCCACGCTTACCAGAGCAACAAAACACAAAAAGAGCTAATTCTTTTATAAAAGGCTATTCGAAGAAGGATGGTTGATTCTAATGACCATCATTCTTTTTTCATTCTTTTTGATGGCTTAAGAGGGATAGAAATCAAAGGGGATTTGTTTACTCTGAATATATGAAGCACCAGGTGGTTTTAATTCCTATTCAACCATTGTTAGGCGAGGGATTGCAACGAATTATTCAGAAATTTCAAGATGTTGACCTCATTAGCCTGCCTTGCACGGAATGGGAGAAATTGGATGTTTGTTTGAAGGACATTCAACCTGATATGGTTCTTTTAGCAGGAGAAAAAGAGGATGATCAGTCAACTCACTTGATTTCAAATTTTCTCAAGCGCTATGAGAATATCCCCATCGTGTGGGTTGAATTGGAAACCACAAAAATTCGCTTTTTCACCTCACATTCGTTGACGGCGAGTAGTGCAGAACTAATTAACGCAATCCGTGATAGTGAAGGGAAACACGTCGAAATCCTTTCAATGAAAATGAAAGATCTGAAGATTTAATGGAGGTGATGCCAATGCCCTTTCTAAAAAATGCTATTCGTACTTTTTTCTCTACGCATATACGGCCCAATCTACTGACAAAGGTCGTGATTGCCACCAGTTTTGTTTTTGTATTCATTTTCCTCTTTGCGATAGTGTCAAACGTCCAGGCTGAAGCGCCAGGTGCTCCCCAGGAAGCACTTCAGCTACAAAATGCAACGGATGGTAAGGTGATTTTTGATGAGAAGTGCGCCGGTTGCCATACGATTGGTGGGGGCAAAATGGTGGGTCCGGATTTAAAAGGCGTCACCGAACTGCGTGACCTGCAATGGATAAAGGATTTTATCCTCGATCCTGCCGGGATGATTGCTTCAGATCCGGATGCCCAGCAGCTCTATAAAGAATATAATAACTTTCCGATGCCAGATATGGGTTTGACAGCAGACCAGGTCGATAAAGTCGTTGCTTATTTGAGTAATCCAGGCGACGAGGCTACTGCACCTCCGCCTACTGGTATGAGCAGTACGGGGGACCCGGCGGTGGGAAAACTTCTTTTCACGGGTGAAAAAGCCTTGAGCAACGGTGGCCCATCCTGCATTTCCTGCCACTCTGTCAGCAGCCTTGGGTTGTTAGGCGGAGGGGGGTTAGGGCCAGATCTCACTCAGGTGTATCAGCGCTTTGGGGAAGCAGGATTAGCTTCAGCATTGAATACACTGCCATTTCCAACCATGATCGGACCATTTCAGAATCATCCATTAACAGTGGAAGAACAAGCTGATTTTATAGCCTATTTCAAAGAAGTTGATCAATCCCAGGCTGTGGTTCCTGTTATTGCACCCGGAACATTGACAAGACAGGCGCAGTTATTTTTTGGTATTGCCATCGTATTTGCCGGTATATTGTTTGCTCTGTTGTGGTTCCTGTGGGTACCTTTAAAAAAGCGCTATCAGCCGCGCCTTCCCGTTCGAAAAGCAAAGTCTTTATAGAGTAGGAAAGCGTTTCAAAGGAGTATTTATGAAAAAGTGGACAAAAGAAACAATCGAACCTGTTGAGCGGAAATGGGAAGAATTCTACCGTAATCGTCATCAGCATGACAAACGCGTGCGCACCACACATGGTGTCAACTGTACCGGCGGGTGCTCCTGGGAGGTCTTTGTCAAAGATGGCATCGTGACCTGGGAACTACAGTCTACCGATTACCCAATGCTGGAAGACAGCCTGCCGCCCTATGAACCGCGCGGCTGTCAACGAGGCATCAGTTTCTCATGGTATCTATACAGCCCGATCCGGGTGAAGTATCCCTATGTGCGCGGTGCACTGCTGGATTTATGGCGTGAAGCGCGCAAAGCCCATAGCGATCCTCTGGCAGCCTGGCAGTCGATTGTTAATGATCCCGAAAAGCGTGCCAGTTATCAGAAAGCACGTGGCAAAGGCGGTTTTAGACGAGTGCGTTGGGATGATGCCCTGGAAATAATCTCCGCTTCCGTTGTCCATACGATTAAAGAGCATGGTTCAGATCGGGTGATGGGCTTCTCACCGATTCCTGCCATGTCTCAGGTTAGTTTTGCTGCTGGCAGTCGCTTTCTTTCATTGCTGGGGGGTACATTTTTAAGTTTTTATGATTGGTATTGTGACCTGCCGCCAGCCAGCCCTGAGGTTTGGGGGGAGCAAACCGATGTGCATGAGTCCGCGGATTGGTACAACAGCCGTTTCATCGCCGTGATGGGTGCTAATTTGAACATGACCCGCACCCCGGATGCTCACTTTATCGCGGAAGTGCGCCACGCCGGTGCAAAACTGACAGTCTTCTCACCGGATTTCTCACAGGTGGCAAAATACGCCGATTATTGGATCCCGGTGCACGCCGGGCAGGATACAGCCTATTGGATGGCAGTCAATCACGTCTTGCTTAAAGAGCTGTATGTCGACCGCCAGGTGCCTTACTTTGTTGAATATCTTAAGAAATACACCGATACACCTTTCCTGGTGGAAATTGACGAAGACCCATCCACACAGGCCGGCAAAGCCGGGAAGTACCTGCGTGCCAACCGCGTGACAGAATACAAAGACACAGAAAATGGTGATTGGAAACTACTGGTGTGGGATCAAACCTCAGGTAGACCACGCATGCCGCAAGGGACTATTGGTTACCGCTGGGCACAACAACAGCCTGGTAAATGGAACCTGGAAATGCGCGATCCCCAAACCGGAGAAGACCTGAACCCGGAACTTTCCTTCGTTGGGTCATGTGATGATACCCGACAGCTATCATTCGAGGATTTTGCCGGAGGTTCCGTCGTCAAGCGGGGTGTGCCGGTACGTTATGTGCAAACCGAGCAGGGACAGGTGGCTGTTACCACTGTTTTCGATCTGCTCATGGCCCAATTCGGTGTGCCGCGCGGACTGCCCGGGGAGTATCCACAATCCTATGATGAAGATAGCCTCTATACCCCTGCCTGGCAGGAAAAATATACGGGCATCCACCGTGAAACAGTAATACGCTTTGCCAGAGAATGGGGAGAGAATGGGGAAAAGACCAAAGGGAAAAACCTGATCATCATCGGAGCCGGGGTTAATCACTGGTATCATAATAACCTTCTCTATCGTTCAGCGATTACTGCATTAATGTTAACTGGCAGTGTTGGCGTCAATGGAGGTGGTCTGGCGCATTACGTGGGGCAGGAAAAACTGGCCAACCATGCTTCCTGGGGTTCAATTGCTTTTGCTCAGGATTGGGGTACAGCAGCACGCCAGCAGAACGCTCCTTCCTTCCATTATGTTCACACAGATCAGTGGCGCTATGAACGTGGCTATACTGCCTATGACTTTTTACCTGGCCAGACCGAAGATGAAGCCAAAGAACACACCATCGATATGCAGGTACGCGCGGTACGTCGTGGCTGGCTGCCCTTCTATCCCCAATTTGATCGTTCTGCGCCAGATGTTGTGCGCGAGGCGTCTGTGAACGGTGCTGCCAATGAGGAAGAAGTCATTGAGCATGTTGTGAATCAATTGAAAAATGGAACGTTGAATTTTTCGGTAGAAGATCCGGATGCCCCGGAGAATTGGCCACGAGTCTGGTTTATATGGCGCGGCAACGCCATTGGTACCAGTGCGAAAGGGCATGAATACTTCCTGCGCCATTATCTGGGCACCCACGATAACGCAGTCGCCCCGGAGTTGGCTAAAGGATACACCAATGAGATTGTCTATCGAGATCAGGCACCTCAAGGCAAACTCGATCTGGTCGTCGATATGAATTTCCGCATGGACACCTCCGCACTGTATTCAGATATCGTCTTGCCCGCAGCAACCTGGTATGAAAAAGATGACATGAATACCACCGATTTACACTCCTTCATCAACCCTTTGCAGGCAGCAGTTGCCCCAGCCTGGGAATCAAAAAGCGACTGGGACATTTACAAAGCCATTGCTCTGGGTATCAGCACATTAGCCAGGGTTCATCTACCTGAACCGATCCGGGATGTGGTCATGATTCCATTACAACATGATACCCCGGATGAGTTGGCGCAACCACACGTTGTCGATTGGAAAGCTGGCGAGGTAGACGCCATCCCCGGCAAGACAATGCCCAAATTCCGGGTGGTGACACGCGACTATACCCGCCTTTACGAACAACTGATCAGTCTGGGTCCTGAGATCGAAAAGAAAGGTGTTTCAGCACACGGGTTGAGTGTGCCAGTCGCTGATGAATACCAAAACCTGGCGAAACGTCAACCACGAAAAGTGGATGGAAAAATACTTCCTTCACTGTATGAGGCTCGCGAAGTGGCAGAAGCGATTTTGGCACTCGATCCAGTCTCGAATGGCGAGCTGGCTCACCGTGCCTTTGAAGCCGAGGAACACAAAACCGGCTTGAAATTGAGCGACCTGGCAGCTGGGATGCGCGGTGTGCGCTATTCCTTTGCGGACATTGTCGCCCAGCCACGTCGTTTTTTGACCACACCCACCTGGTCGGGCATTGTCAACAATGGGCGCGCCTACACTCCTTTCGCACTGAATGTGGAACGTCTGGTTCCCTGGCGCACATTAACCGGCCGCCAACATTTCTACCTGGATCATGAAGGCTATCTGGAGTGGGGCGAGAGCCTGCCTACTTATAAACCAAAACCGGATCATCTCATGCTGGATGAAACGCAGTTATCTCTTACAACGGTGCAGGATAATAAATTGTGGAGCAAGATGCTGAATTTGATCACTCCCCATGGAAAATGGAGCATCCATTCGACTTACTCTGAAACCGACCGGATGATGACCCTCTCCCGGGGAGGCTACCCCGTCTGGTTGAATGACAAAGACGCACAGGAATTATTGATTGCAGATAATGATTGGGTTGAGGTTTTCAATGACAATGGCGTATTTGTCCAGCGGGCAATTGTCTCTGCACGGATTCCACCCGGAACTATATTTATTTATCATGCCACCGAGCGTACCGTCGGTATTCCCAAATCTCCATTATACAAAAAACGCGCCGGCATGAACAATTCGCTCACGCGTGTTCGTCTCAAACCAGTGTTGATGTCCGGGGGCTATGCTCAATTTACATATGCCCTCAATTATTGGGGACCTACCGGCAACAATCGCGATACGTTCGTGTTTGTGCGGCGCATTGAACCACCAGAATTTTAACTTAATCAGGAGGACCTATGAACGTACGCGCTCATATGAGTATGCTTTTTCATCTGGATAAATGCATTGGCTGTCACACCTGTTCGATAGCCTGTAAAAACCTGTGGACTGATCGCAAAGGGGCCGAGTATATGTGGTGGAACAATGTTGAAACCATACCTGGTACTGGTTACCCAACCCAATGGCAGGACCAAAAGCGCTTTAATGGCGGCTGGGAATGGAATGGCGAAAAGCTCACCCTGCGTCTGCACTCACGCCTGAGTGGATTGGCGAAGTTGTTCTATAACCCATCTCTGCCAAAACTGGATGATTACTACGAACCTTTTACCTTCCGCTACCAGGATTTGTTCACCGCCCCCGCGGATGATGACCAGCCAACAGCTATCCCGATCTCGAAAATTACCGGTGAAGCGATGGAAATCAAAGGTGGCCCCAATTGGGATGATGATCTGGGTGGTTCCAATACCTATGCCTGGAATGATTTAAACCTGTCCGACCTTCCTGAAATTGTTCGTGAACAAATGCAGGAATTGGAACGGGTGGTATTCAATTATCTGCCACGTATTTGCAATCATTGTCTCAACCCGGCCTGTGTGGCAGCCTGCCCTTCCGGAGCAATCTACAAGCGTGCCGAGGACGGTGTCGTACTGGTCAATGAGAATAAGTGTCGGGCCTGGCGTATGTGCATTGCTGCCTGCCCATACAAGAAAGTCTATTACAACTGGTCAACCGGCAAGTCGGAAAAATGCATTTTATGTTTTCCGCGACTGGAAACCGGACAGGCTACCGCCTGTGCTCATTCCTGCGTAGGACGTATCCGCTATTTGGGGGTATTACTCTACGATGCAGACCTTCTGCCACAAACAGCCATGGTACCGGATGACCAGTTGGTAGAAGCTCACCGCGCGGTCATTCTCGATCCCTTTGATCCCGAGGTAATAGCAGCTGCACGTGCCAATGGTATTGAAGATAGCTGGATCAGTGCAGCACAGGACTCTCCCGCATATAAGTTCGTCAAAGAGTGGGGATTAGCCCTGCCCTTGCACCCCGAATATCGTACCATTCCGATGATGTATTACATTCCACCACTATCTCCCATTGTCAGTGTGATCGAAGAAGACCTGTATCGTCTGGATGTTTCTGAAGAAATCCGTGATTTTGAATTGTTCCACCGCCTGGATGCAGCCCGCCTGCCGATCAAGTACCTGGCCAACCTTTTTGCAGCGGGAAATGAAGCCATTATCCGCCCGATCATGCGTAAATTAATGGCAGTACGTATTTATATGCGCCGCAAGACTGTTGATGGTTTGATCGATGAAAAAACCCTCGAATTGTTGGCCGAAGCAGGCACAAACGCACAGGAAGTGGAAGCAATTTACAAACTCACAACCCTACCTAACATGAAAGAAGCCTTTGTCATTCCGAAATACCACCGTGAAAGCGCCATTGAAGCCTGGGATGATCCCTTAGCCCACAAAGGTGACACGGGGTTTGGCTACATCCAACCTCCCAAGCGAGGAGAGTGACATGGAAACTTACACCGCCAAAATCGAGAACCTGCTGGCTGAAGCATTTTGTTATCCTGGACCTGAGCAAATCAATTTCCTTGAAAAAGGTCTTGAAATTTTACCGGCCAGTCCGCAAAAGAATTTTTTGGTTGCCTTCCTTAAAAAAATCAGCCCTTTATCACTCGGTGCATGGGAGGAGTTGTATACACGCACACTGGATCTCAATCCACCATCTGCCCCATATATCGGGTTTCAAACCTGGGGAGAGAGCTACCAGCGCGGAGTTTTCCTATCCAAAATGAACCGGGAATTATTAGAGAGCGGTATCGATTTGCAGGGTGAATTGCCTGATCATCTCATCCCAGTGCTGCGTTATCTCGGACGTGTGCCACAACCGATGCCCGAACTGATAGAGGTGCTCGGGCCAGCCATCAAGCGCATGACAGAAGGATTGCGAAAAGCCGACCCAGGTAACCCCTACCTCGACCTGCTCGAGGCTGTTCAGACTCTTTATAATGCCTTGGAAAAGGAGCCACAATGATCTGGAATACGATCTTCTTCATCATCTTACCTTACATAGCGCTCACGCTGGCGATTGCTGTAGGAATCTATCGATCGATTTACCGCCCATTTACAGTGTCCAGTTTGTCCTCCCAATTGTTTGAGCGCAAACAACTTTACTGGGGCTCCGTGTCCTTCCACTACGGGATCGTCCTGGTTCTGCTGGGTCATCTTTTTGCCCTGTTGCTACCGCAAGGACAACTTTTGTGGAACGCGGTTCCCATCCGGCTGTACTTACTGGAACTGACCGGCCTTGCCCTGGGAATTTGGGGGCTGGTGGGCTTGTGTATTTTGTTGTGGCGCCGAATCCGTAATAAACGCGTGCTCGCTGTCACTACCCCTATGGATCTGTTCGTCCTGGTATTGGTACTTGTATCTGCGCTCACCGGTGTGCTGGTTGCCACGTTTTACCGTTTCGGTTCATCCTGGTTCGCATCCATTTTTTCCCCGTATATTCTTTCTTTGTTTATTTTCCAACCCAGAGTCGACCTGGTGGCTCCCCTGCCATGGCTCGTTAAGCTGCATGTGATCAACTTCTTCATCATGTTGGCCGTGTTTCCATTTTCACGGCTGATTCATATCCTTACCTATCCGTTCGCTTACCTTGTTCGGCCATGGCAAATCGTCATCCGGAATCAAAAAGTGCGTCGTGCAGAAAAAATTTTACCGGAACAAGCCGAATAAGAGCCGTTTAAATAATGGATCAGAATAACAAACGTGCAGACAAGCACAATTAATCCAATCTACTATAATAAAAGAGACTGAATAGCCGAATGATTCAAAGGAATTAGTGAACAAGTTATTGATTGCCAGGATTGATCATGAAATTGCCAACCTTTACCCGGGATACTTTTCGCTGGTAATGGCGACCGGCATTATTTCGATTGCTGCTCATTTCTACTTTTTGAACATAATTGCTGACCTTCTCTTAATCATTAATCTTATTGCTTACACACTGATCTGGCTTCTATTTTTAATCCGGATATTTCGTCACCCTGCGAAACTATTGGAGGATTTTAAAAATTCGAGTAAAAGCGCCGGCTTTTTTACCAGCGTGGCTGGAACATGCGTCTTGGGCAGTCAAATCATCATTCTTAAAGGTTGGGATCAGGCTGCCTATCCCTTCTTTTTTTTGGGTATCGTTCTATGGTTCTTCCTGATTTACCTGTTTTTTTTCACCATGATTACTAAAGAAACCAAACCCCCTTTAGAAAGCGGGATTAATGGAACCTGGTTCATTGCGATTGTCGGTACCCAATCAATCTCCGTTTTAGGCTCATTACTTGTGCCAACATTTCCCCAACATCAGGAATTTCTATTGCTTTTTACCCTGTTATTTTATTTGTTGGGGGGAATGTTGTATCTTCTGGTGGTCACTCTGGTTTTCTATCGCTTGCTATTCAATCCCTTAATGGCCCAGGCTTTGTCGCCAACGTATTGGATCAGTATGGGAGCGATTGCTATTACCACGCTTGCCGGAGACCGGCTAATGTTAAATGCCTCACTGTGGCCATTTCTTTCAGACCTGTTACCCTTTCTGCAAGGGCTTACCCTTTTCTTCTGGACTTTTGCAACATGGTTAATCCCATTGCTGGTTATGCTCGGTGTTTGGCGTCATATCGCAAAACGTGTGCCTATTCGTTATGACCCACACTATTGGGGAATGGTCTTCCCACTGGGCATGTACACGGTTTCAACTTTGTTATTGGCAAAAGCAACAGGATTAACAACTTTAGAAATCATTCCTCAGTATTTTCTGTACATCTCCTTGCTGGCCTGGCTGGCAACGATGAGCGGATTGCTTATTCAATTGAAAAAATCACTCAGTTCAGATGTACCTGCGGGTTAATCCGTGCATGTGATCCATGCATGATTGTTTAAAGGAAGGCAAACCATGATCAATATTCAAACAATTATTCAGGAGTTATCTCAGCGCCATAAGCCGCTTTGTCCTCGTCAGATTTTGGGTGTCCGCATGGCGCTGGCAGGGGCAGATGCGCTTGGTTTGGTCCTGCCCCGCACAGATAAAAATCTGCTCGTCATCTCGGAGACAGACGGCTGTTTTGTGGATGGCCTGGAAGTTGCGGCGGGCATCTCTCCTGGGCACCGCACCCTGCGCATTGTGGATTATGGCAAGGTGGCGGCAACCTTCATCAATGTCATTAAAGGGGAAGCTATCCGCCTTGCCCCCCGGCATGACGTGCGCCAGCGAGCCCATGAGTACGTCCCGGATGAACCCCGCCGTTATTTTGCACAACTAGTCGGATACCAGATCATGCCCGCTGAAGTGTTGTTCTCCTTCACATCCGTGACATTATCACCTACGATCGAACAGATCGTCAGCCAGCCAGGGTTGCGCGTAAACTGCTCCATTTGCGGAGAAGAAATCATGAACGAGCGTGAAATTATCGTTCAGGAAACCGTCTATTGCCGCTCCTGCTTCGGGCAGAGTTATTATCGCGTGAAAGAGGATGAATATCCTAATTCAATCGTGGAAAACCAGATCTACACACCAGCATGACGATGGAAATTAAGCAAGTTTTTTTGCTGAGAATCCTTTCCAAAAAATGAAATATAAGATCACGGAGGAGGAGAAAAAAATGACGAATGAATTAGTTTACCTTTCCATCGATGTTTTGCGGAAGTTTATCAAGGACGTCTTTGTCAAAGCTGGCGTTCCGGAAGATGATGCGGAAATAAGTGCAGATGTCATCATTGAATCCGATATCCGCGGCATTGAATCACACGGCATCGGACGCCTGAATTATTATTATCAGCGAATTTTAAGCGGGCAGCACCAGCCGGTCACTCATTTTGAAATCGTGAAAGAAACACCTACCACCGCAGTGATAGATGGCCATCACGGTATGGGGATGGTCGTTGGTACACGTGCGATGCAGCTTGCCATCGACAAAGCGAAAACTTTTGGGTTAGGCTGTGTGGTCGTAAGAAATTCCACCCACTATGGCATCGCTGGATACTATCCGAGCATGGCAGTAAAAAACGAGATGATTGGTCTTTCGGTCACGAACACACGCCCATCCGTTGCCCCGACATTCGGTGTACAGCCTCTGTTGGGTACCAATCCGATCGCATTCGGAGCTCCCAGCGATGAGGATTTTCCTTTTATTTTTGATGCTGCCACACCCATTGCGCAGCGTGGAAAGATTGAAGTGCTTGCCAGAGCGGAAAAACCTGTTCCGAGTGGTTGGTTAATTGACAACAACAACCAGCCAGTGATCGATCCCAACACAGCACTGCTTGCATTCGGTGAACAGTCAGCTGCTTTCCTGCCGCTGGGGGGTGTGGGAGAAATTTTAGGCGGTCACAAAGGCTATGGACTTGGCGTTTTGGTAGAAATTCTTTCGGCTTCCTTGCAATCAGGGGTCTTCCTACACGATCTGAGCGGCGTTGCAGCGGATGGATCGCCGCAGCCGTTCCGGGTAGGACATTTCTTCCTGGCTATCAACATTGGCTTCTTTACTCCGATTGAAGATTTCAAGCGCACCACCGGCAACATCTTGCGAGAGCTCCGTAATTCTACCAAAGCGCCTGGGCAGTCACGTATCTATACAGCAGGAGAAAAAGAATACGAAAACGCAAAAGTCACCAGGGTTAAAGGGGTTCCAATTAACGCCAACTTGCAAAAAGACATAAAATATCTGGTGGAGAAATTAGATATTCAGGGATACAATTTTCCGTTTTAGGTTTTTCGACCGGATAGAACTCAATTTGATTTTCATAAAGCCAAATTTATACGCCGCTGTTTTGGGGAGAAAAACGGCAACTGTTTCATTTTTGGATTATTGGTTTTCAGTATTATTATCCTGCCCTTAGGAAACAGTTTCATGTTGTTGATAGGTTAACCTTTAACAAACCAATGATAATATCAGCTTCGATTCATAGAAAAGCTGGGCAAAAACCTGAAACAACCAGTAGGATCGAGAGTGAATTATGGATACAATAATAAAAAAGTAAGATATACGATGAACACTGAGATTTTTACCATTGGGCATTCCACCCATCCGATTGATGAATTTATCCACATCCTGCTTAATTATGGAATTGAAAGGATTGTCGATGTGCGCACCATACCAAAATCTCGTTATAATCCCCAATTTAATCAGGATGCCTTGCAGGAAGAACTACAGAAGCATGACATTGAATATATCCATCTGGCAGGCTTGGGTGGATTGCGCCATTCCACCAAAGACTCCATTAATATGGCCTGGAAAAATGCCTCCTTCCGTGGCTTCGCAGATTATATGCAGACCCCTGAATTTACCAAAGGGCTGGAAGAGCTGATCGAGCTCGCCAAAGAAAAGCGTGTTGCCATCATGTGCGCTGAAGCCGTCCCCTGGCGCTGCCACCGCTCCCTGATCGGCGATGCGCTCCTGGTTCGCGATATCAAGGTGGAAGACATTCTGAGTGAGCAATCCAGCCAGCCACACAAATTGACCCCTTTCGCAAAAGTGGAGGGTGACAGGGTGACTTATCCGAAAGAAGAGGGGTGAGTGGTAGCCTGATCAGACTGGATCGGGGTCCGGGTTTTCCGTGATTGCCCTTTCCCAAATGGGTTGTAGACCTGTTATTGCACATGGACCTTAGAAATGTCCTGTTTAAGGTTTTTACAGGCAGCACAGATCTGCCACTCATCACCTCTCCTGGAGATGATCTCTGCCCGTAAGGAAAAAGACACCACTGTTGAAAGGCCAATTTCAGAAATCTCTAATTAATTTCACCATGCTTTTTCTAATCTGCCATGCTGGAAATATTTCAACATCTGATCATGTCTGGATGTTGTTGTACCCTCACCGAGTTAGTAACGGATCAGTGTTTGTAGCAACTTTATTTTTTCCGTTTGCCTTTGCTTGCTGAAGTGCTGCGTCGAGCTGGATCAACATATCATTAATATTTTCATGTTCTGGAGTCCATGAGATGACGCCTATGCTGACAGTTATATGTATTGCGGTATCTCGTTGTGTCAGTTCATATTTACTTAATAATAATCTCAGCCGATCAGCAAATGCCTCCGCTCCTTGCTGGTCTAAACCGGGAAGCAAATATGCAAATTCATCCCCACCAATGCGAGCAAATTCATCAACTTCGCGGGATTTATCCCTGCACAGCCTGGCAAGCACAATCAAGAGTTCGTCACCGACTGGATGGCCAAACTCATCATTGACCAATTTAAAATCATCAACGTCAATCATGATGATTGAGAAGACCTGGTTATATCGTTTTGCGCGGGAAAATTCCTGGTTCAATTTTCCAAAAAAATAGCGACGGTTGTGCACTTTTGTCAACTCATCAGTGTTGGATAACTCTTCCAATTTATGACTGACCTCATCCAATTGGAAAAGTACCCGGAAAAATGATACTGCAATTAGCGGTGTCAGTATCAAAGGAATAATCACTGCATTCACGGATGTGTAGCTTAATAAGGAGCCCGTTCTCAAAAAATTGATGGATGAAGAAATTCCAAACGAGAGAAAAGTTGCAAGAATGGTCACTAAAACAACTGAATAACTAATTCCTAGTTTTTTGATAAACGGCGAAAGCATTTTTATACGATCCTTGTGATATTAATTTTATTAAGCGGGAGGTGATCATAATATTATATATGACCAAAATGTTTTCGTCTAATTTTTATTATCGAAAATCCCCCTATTGCTTGCCTTCCAGATCGGCGATTAAAGCTTTCATTTCAGCAATTTCTTTAACCTGTGCATCAATAATCTCGTCCGCCAGTTCACGCACACGGGGGTCTTCAATTTTGGCGCGTTCGCTCGTCAGAATTGCGATCGAATGGTGTGGGATCATTGCCCGCATATAGGATACATCTCCAACGGTTGTCTGGCTGCGAACCAGCCACAGTGAGAGCGCGAAGACGATCAGGCTGCCAATGATAATCCCTGCGTTCGCCCGTTTATTGGTGTACATTTTGCGCATGAAGAGCAGCATCGTAATCGCCATGACCGCGCCCATAATGAGTGCCATGTAGGTTCGGGTTTCACTGAAAAAAATGTGATCCCATTGGTATGTGTTTAAATACATTAACCCGAACATGACAACAGTCGCTGTTGCAATCATCATCCCAAATCTCTTATAGTTATTCATTACTCTTCTCCTTTAACTCAATTTTTTTATCCGCCTCAGTTCAAAAATCCTTAACTTGTTTTGATGGCATTGTCTCCTCATAATTCGAAACGAACTGCAACCTGGAGGAACTGCTATTCCACCCATAAGCAAGGATTTTAAGGACATTAAAAACAATCTCTTCTTAATCATATAAAAGTTTCCTCTCCAACAAAATAAGGAAATTCACTATTGAAGGTAAGGATATCCCCTGATGGTTGCCAGAGTTAGAATTTTTTCCTTATTTTCATCCATTCAGAAAACGAAACAGGGGATGGACAGTACTCTCATGGGTTGTCGATATCATCCCTGAAAAGGATCCACTTCCCCACAACGACATCGCGACAAGTGGGGCTCTTTGAGCGTGTGCCAAAAACCCCAGCGTGTGCACCATCTTGTCTCATGCGAGCTACGAGGGGATTTTTCGCAGAACAAAAAATAATTAACGAGCAGATCATGTTTTTCGAGGTAAAACCATTTTTCCCTTTATAATAAAGTGAAATGATTTTCGATATTAAACACTTTTCCACCCATGACGGACCCGGTATCCGCACGACTGTTTTTCTAAAAGGATGCCCTCTTTCCTGTCTATGGTGCCATAACCCCGAAAGCCAGTCATCGCAACCAGAATTGATGTACCATCCCAGCCTGTGTATTGGTTGTCTGGAGTGCCTGAAAGTCTGCCCACAAGCTGCCATCAGCCAGAATGGTGGCAGCTTACATACAGACCAGAATCAGTGTGATCTTTGTGGTGAGTGTGTAAAAGTGTGTTTCAGTGCAGCACGCGAGCTGATCGGTTCTCAGCCCAGTGTGCACGAAATTCTGAAAGAGATCAAAAAAGATATCTCTTTTTATGACCAATCCGATGGCGGAGTCACCTTCTCGGGAGGTGAACCTTTGCTGCAACCCATGATTCTGCTCGACCTGCTGAAAGCCTGTAAGGAATTGGATATTCATACAACTGTCGATACCAGTGGATATGCATCTCAGGAAGTCTTTCAGGAGTTGCTACCCTGGGTAGACCTTTTTTTATATGATCTCAAAGCCATGGATGAAACCCTGCATAAACGCTTAACCGGTGTTTCCAATCAGCTGATTCTGGAGAATCTAATCTGGCTTTCAAAATTGGGTAAGAAGGTGATCATCCGCGTCCCGGTAGTGCCCGGATTCAATGATTCCCCTCACGAAATGCAGCAATTGGCTACATTCGCCGCCGGCCTTCCCAGCCTGAGTGGTATTGAACTGTTACCCTATCACCCCATCGGAATGGAGAAATATAGTCGCCTGCAGCGCGTGTACACATTAAAGGAAACGATAGCACCTTCAGAGGAAAACCTACAAAAGATGGCTAATTTCCTGAGAAATTTTCATTTAGAAGTTCAAATCGGAGGTTGATTCCATGAGTAAAAGTGAACGTGTGCTGCGATTAAGGCAACAAAGCCTGGATACACCGGCCTCTATTTCTACCCAACGGGCTGAGCTCCTTACCGAATTTTATCAAAATCAGCAAGCGCTTCTTTCAGCGCCTTTGCAACGGGCGCATGCTTTTCAGTATTTACTCGAACATGAAGACCTCTACCTGGGGGAAGGGGAACTAATTGTGGGGGAAAAGGGGTATTTTCCCAAAGCCGCTCCCACCTTCCCGGAATTGTGCTGTCATAGCCTTGAGGATTTAAAAATTTTAAACGAACGCGAAAAAATCCCTTTTCAGGTGGCAGAAAAGGATTTCAACCTTTATGCCGAGAAAATAATTCCTTTCTGGCATGGGAAGTCGATGCGCGAACTGATATTTGCCGAGATGGAAAAGGAGTGGCTGGATTCTTACGGAGCGGGCATTTTCACCGAGTTCATGGAACAGCGGGCAGCCGGGCACACCGTATTGGACGATAAGATTTATCGCAAAGGCATGCTCGATTTTATGGATGATATCGATCAGAGTTTGCAAAAACTGGATTTTCTGAATGATCCGCGCGCCTATGATAAAGAACAGGAATTAAAAGCCATGCAGATCTGTGCCCAGGCATTGATCGAATACGCTGAGCGCTATACCGCTGAAGCCCGTCGCCAGGCTGCCTACGAAACAGACTCTGACCGCCGGGCTGAACTGGAAAAAATTGCTGAAGTCTGCGATTGGGTTCCGGCCAGGGCACCGCGCAATTTTCATGAGGCGATCCAGTATTACTGGTTTGTCCATCTGGGCGTGACCAAGGAGCTTAACACCTGGGATTCTTTCAGCCCGGGGCGACTGGACCAGCATCTTTACCCCTTTTACGAACGCGGCATTCAGGATGGCAGTCTGACGCGCGACAGTGCTGAGGAAATCCTGCAGTGTTTTTGGATTAAGTTCAATAACCAGCCAGCACCTCCCAAGGTTGGTGTTACGATGGCCGAAAGCGGCACCTACACCGATTTCGCGCAGATCAATCTGGGCGGATTAAAAGAAGATGGTTCAGATGGGGTCAATGAAGTAACTTTCTTGCTGCTGGATGTGGTTGAGGAAATGCGCCTTTTACAACCAAGCGCATCGATTCATGTCAGCAAAAAAGGACCCAATCGCCTGATTAAACGGGCCGCTAAAATTATCCGCACTGGTTTTGGGCAACCTTCGATTTTCAATACCGATGCGGTTATCCAGGAAATGGTCAATTTTGGAAAATCCCTGCAAGATGCGCGCAATGGCGGTACAAGTGGCTGTGTGGAAACCGGCGCTTTTGGCAAAGAAAATTACACCCTCACAGGCTACCTGAACCTTCCAAAAATCCTTGAAGTAACCCTGCATAACGGTATTGACCCACGCAGTGGAAAACGAATCGGTCTGCAGACCGGTTTAGCTGACAGCTTTACCAGTTTTGATGCTCTGTATGCTGCTTTCTGTCAACAGTTGATGCATTTTGTGGAGATTAAGGTGAACGGTAACCAGGTGATCGAAAGGCTGTATGCGCGCCTCTTACCGGCTCCATTCCTTTCATTATTAATCGATGACTGCATCAGCAAGGGACTTGATTATCATGAGGGTGGAGCGCGCTACAACACAACCTATATCCAGGGGGTCGGGATCGCTTCCATTACCGATACATTCAGTGCGATCAAAACGCATGTATTTGAGGATAAACACTTCAGTCTAGCAGAACTGTTGCAAATGCTGGAAGTTAATTATTCAGGGTACGAACGCCAGCGGCAGCTATTAATGAACCATACCCCCCGCTATGGCAATGATGATGACCGCGCGGATGAAATCATGCTTTTGGTCTTTAATGCCTTTCATGATGCGGTCGTTGGGCGGCCAACAACGAAAGGCGGCAAGTATAATATTGATATGCTGCCAACCACCTGTCACGTATATTTTGGGAGCGTGATGGGGGCATCGGCAGATGGGCGCCTGGCTGGAAAACCGCTGTCCGAAGGGATATCCCCGGTTCAGGGGGCTGACCGCAAAGGCCCGACGGCTGTATTAAAGTCTGCAGCCAAGATGGACCATATACGTACGGGTGGCACGCTACTCAACCAGAAGTTTACCCCCGGCTTGCTGCGGGATGAAGAGGGGCTCAACGGGTTGGTGCAACTGGTGCGCACTTATTTCAATCTGGATGGACATCATATCCAGTTCAATGTGGTCGATGTGGAGACTCTCCGGGCAGCTCAACTTAACCCTGCTGAACACCGCGACCTGATCGTACGCGTTGCCGGGTACAGCGATTACTTCTGTGATCTGAGTCAGGTTTTACAGGAGGAGATCATCTCACGCACCGGGCATCACGAGTTTTAGACTTGGAAGCAGATTTTATTGTGGTTAGAAAATGCGATATTCCATCTGTGTGGCTGACCCAAAGCCAAGTAGCCATTTCAAATAAGCGAAATGCTCAATCTTGACTGGCACAAAGCCAACTCGTTCATACAAGCGCTGAGCTGCAGGATTCGTATCTATTACGTCGAGGCGAACAGACTGATAGCCTTCTTTGTGTGCATATTCCGTAAGGCTATTTAAGAGCCTGGTACCAATACCGCTGCTGCGCATATTGGTTGAAACGCCTATTCCATCCATTAGCAACTGGTCAGCGATATGTTTTCGTTCAAATAACGTAAGAACAAGTACAGCACGAATGGCGTTTAAGAACCCAAGATTCTTCTTTAACACACGAAATGAAATACCTCCTGTGAACGAACCCTGTGCAACCTTAAAGCCAGCAATTCCAACCAATTCATTTCCTTTTATTGCAACGAAAGAAAACCTTGGATCGAAACCCTCAGTCAGAACTGCAATTCGTGAAATGGGGTTTGGCATAGCGATTGAAAGCTTGGCCCCAAATGCTGCATCGTACAACTTGGCAGCTGAAGAGCGCAACTCGTCAGAAAATCCTCGTTGAATTTTAACCTCATCACTCACAATCTTTATCTCCTGAAGCGTAACAAAAAATTAATTCAAGCCTTGCGCGATATTCTCTTTCAAACCAAACGCCCTCCCGCCTGCGTTAAGTTGTTCTGTCTACTATACCTTAAAAATAGAGGAAACTACGCACAGATTTATCTACCTTAAGGCCACATACATGGACTGGGTTTTCCGGAGCCATTCCGGGCTGCGCACAATGGTTCCACACTACCGGGTTCAGTGTCATTTCCTTGTAATTGGTTCATATTTTCTTTCATCTTAAATTGAAATTGGCCCGAGTATCCAAAATCATTGGTAATCAGCCCAGATAAAACTTGTCCATTTAAGGATAGTGTGCCATTAATATACGTCTTGATTCCCGATGTAGCAATTTCACCACCGACGTTAATACTATTCTGTGACAGATTCATAGGGATCACCACTGCAAATCCGGATACCCATACGGTATAGTTTCCTGTCCAATCATAAAAAGTTAGTGTTTCCGCAAAAGTCATGTGTGAAATTGTGGGGGGAGCCGTTGTACTTCCACCCATGAAATTGCTACAAAAAAATCGACCTTACCAGATACCCGGCAGTAGGCGGTATTGTACCTTTTGCGCGTACTCGCGATACCCCATTAAATTTCCCTGCAAGAAGCGATCTTCTAGTCTGGTGCGGATGATGAAAAAAGCGCCAAAAACCACGACCGGAATGAAGGCCCAAGCTGAATCGAGTAAGAGCGGCATGCCCAGGCTCGCTACCAGGCTTCCCAAATAGCCTGGATGGCGCACGAATCCATAAGGCCCACTTGAAACTACCCTGTGCCCTCGCTCTGCCTGGATGCGGACTGTCCCTGAGAAGTAGGCGTTCTCGATCAGTGCGAAAGACGCGAGAACGTACCCTGCTACGATTAATACCAGTCCAACCATCTTCACCGGAAGCGAGAAACCAGCTGACCAGTGATAAAGGGCATCCAGCCCGGAAACCAGCAGGATTAATACACTTCCATAGGCCACCAGCGGTGAGAGCCATTTATCCCACGGCTGAGTATTCTCGTGCTGGCCGTAATTCGCCCGTTCTTTGAGGATATCTGGTGTTTTGCGCGCGGCCAATGTTCGGCTAACGATGAATGTCAAAATAAATATAGCTGCCATAAGCCATGCTTCCCACCACCCCCACCGCCCAGATATCAGGATCGGCAGCAGGGGAATGACCACAAGAACTAATAGCAGCATGATCACGACGCGTGTGACATTCACAACCTTCTGTTTTCCCATTTTGCCCTCGCATGTCCTTTCTGACCAGCTCCCGTAGATCAGCCCAGGCAATAAGTGGTGGTGACAGCTACCGGGTGATTAGCGGAGCTTCCCGTTCAGGTAGCAATATCGCTCCGGGAGAGGGGGGTGGTAGCCTACAGTGCTACATGGTCAAATCATATTATACTCCTTTCGCCACTGTTCAATGATGGTTTAGGCCTCCTTGAAAGTGTAAAAGATTTCGCGGTTCAAGAGGTCGCCGCGGAACCTGCCGTTGAAACTCTCGATAAAGCCGTTCTCCTAAGGACTGCCCGGCTCGTTGAAAAGGATTTCACAGCCAGTTCGTTCAGCCAGGCACAGATCTGCGCGGTACAGAATTAAGAACCGTTATCGGAACCAATGAAGGCTGGGACACCACGTAGCAAGTTCAGAAATTTCTGCCCTTGCTTACGATCCCCTCTCACGCTTTCTTCCACTGAAGGAAAAACGCAAGTGGGTGTATGATGTCGTCCAGGCGAACTGACCGATAGCCTTCTTTGTGCGCATACTCCGTAAGGCTATCCAGGAGCATGGTACCAATACCACTGTGATTTTCTATGGTTCGTATTCGGATGGGTCAGCACAGTACCATTCGCGGGGTGGTTCTTCGTCGCTACACATTGCCTCTATGCCATTCCACCAACATTTTGTATTTTCACAGGTGCAGATTGCAAAATAGGAGCCAGGGTGGGGAAGGCAGGGTAACTCAGTAATGACTATCGGTGCGGAGTCAAGGTGGGTTCCATCCAAAAAAAGTACGCGCACGATCAGGAAAGTCCCCTCCTCCAATCCTTCCGGAATAGGGAACGATCCACTCAATATACCATTCTCTGATACGAAAAACTCAGCTATAGCATCAAGATTATCAATATTCTCCACCTGATAAAGCATTGCCTCAGCAGATTGGATACGATCGCCAGGCGAAGGGGCTAATTCTGGATCCAAAAGCAGCCTGGCTTGGATATCCCGCGTGCCCGAAGCATTGCTGGTGTGGAAATCCTCCAGATTTTCAATAATTACTCTGGCACATTCACAGCGTGCAGTTTCCAGTCCAAAAGAGTTAAATGTTGCCCGCGCGACAGCACGGCCCTTGTCACCGGCGCTGCTGTAATACTCCTCATGATCCAGATCCCCTAAGTAATAGCGATTTGGAGCAATACCCATCCCTGCCATGCTAACCAGTGGAACTGCCCCATCGCTTTCACCCTCATACCGGTCACCACCCGCATCGCTAATCATCTGCGAGGGATTTTGCAGCAGGGTGGGCAATATCGTCGCGCCAATGGCTGTTTCCCCGGATTGATTCGGCAGCCGCTTGCTGGTCGTCCCATAAAAGAACACATATTTGTCGGTATTGTAGTACGGGTCGCTTTCATTAAATTGCTTTAGATTTTGATTATAAAGCCATGATCCATCAACCAGGCTGTATTTTGTGTTTCCTGGGTCAGTAAAAATCAACGCCCTGGTATCATCCTTGAAGATTTCATCCAAACGTAAAGGACGAACATTATCCCAGCGCAAATCACGTGTACCGGGGGTGTCCAACTGAACCTTCCGATCCAGGATCCACTGCAACATACCGCTACCCAGGATGTTATCAACGTCTCCTTCCGGTAAGTAGTCAGGGAACCAGTGAGCAGCCCGTAATTGGCCGGGATTCACCATGTATGCGCCGCGAAAAATGTAACCAAGCGAAACCAACGGGCTGCCATGATGCGGAGTCCCCCAGGTCACCAATTGGCGAAAAGAGTTTTGCATATATTCATCAAACTGACGGACACCCGCCCGGGCTACCAGACCACCCATCGAATGAGCTGTGATAAACACATTGACATTCATATCTGCTTCCCTCATCCATTTTAACTGATAGCGGTCATTTTTTGCGCCAACCAACATGGCTTTGGCAAACGTATCTCCTAAAGGTTCCACAGGGTTGCCTGCCAGAGGGCTATACGCAGAACGAAAGGTAGGATAGATGAATTCGTAAAAAGCCGTGCAATCTACCTGATCCATCTGTGTTTCCAAGAATGTCTTGTAAAATACGTCCCACACTTCACGCTTATAGGAGTAGTTCCAGGGATCGTCAGTTGTGGCCAATGCGCTGCCATCTTTTTCCTGTTCGTTGTGCCCATGCACCAGCACAATCACGTTGCTGATTGGCTTCAGCAGCGCATCCTGATCCATTTTTGAATCGGCAGGATGACGAAATCCCGGGTTATCCTTATCGGGAATCATGCGTACCAACCGCGGGAAAGCATACCAATCCAGATGACTCTGAAAAGTCATCGGCACATATTTAACCTTCAGAAAACGGCCGTCACCATACTGCGGCACCACAGCAGCCAGTTTCACGCCAGATGTCTTTTGAGAGGCTGCGAAAGCAGTGGCCAGGCTGGCAATGTCCTTGTCAATGATCAGAATATCGCCGTTATCATCTAATGTGAGGGGTAAATAGGTTATTTGATCCAGAAGAATTTCACCATTCACCCATTGTGGACCGACCCGAGCGATATTGACTGTCGCCGGATGGAGTTCCCCCATCTCTCGGGCTGGTATCGTCAGTTGTGGGATGAAATCTGCGGTTACTTTGTCCAGTTCAAACTCAAGCACGCGTGTGCTCCCACTGGTTTCAAGCCCTGGTTGGTTTAGTTGGATGGTAGTGCTCTCGCGCTGGAGATTAACAGCCACCTCTGTCGTGCCAGATGGCAAGATCAGTCGGGTTTGATCACTCAAAGTAAGCGTGATGGGAACTGCACCGGTCACACCTTCCACAATTTCCGGATCGGTTTCCGGGCTGCGAATCCGCTGCAATGGGTAATCTTCTTCGCCAATCGAGCTGGTTAGAACCCCGCCACTGCTCGAATAACCGGGGTTATCAAATTCGACCGGGTTCTCGAGCCAGGAAGAAATCTCCTCCGCGAATGGGTTAAAGATGATGACGGCAGCAATCAGACCTACGCATAGCAACAATAAGCCACAGCCGCCTACCAAAAGCCCAGGAATCAAACAGCTATTTTTATTAGATTTTTGAGATGATGGATTGATTGAATTTCTCATGATTTTCTACCTACTAGAAATGATTATTTTTCTCAGGAATAATTACCACAATTAAAATAACCCCAGGCCAGTGTTTTTTTTATGATTTTGCCTTATCAGATTTATCCATTACTCCTGGGATTTTCTGAACACAGCTTTGCCGATATATCACTTGCTTCTTTTAGAATTATTAGGTGAATAGTCCATAGTTAGTTTTTCTGTTAAGTGCACCTAAGGTGAATTGACAAGAAATTCGCAATCTTGAATATTTGACAAGGTTTTTTTGTCATTATCTAAAAGGAGAAAAAAAATCTTTAAACAGACGATGCAGTCCTGCTTAAATACGATTATGGTGGTTTTGCTCGTCCTGATAACGAACCTAATTAAGTATAGTATTAATATATTTTTTAGCCACCAAAACCCCGGCCTGATTGTTACCATTTGTGGTTTTATTTTTGCAAAACCGAAGGCAAAAAACCAGGTTCAGGTAAGCTAGCGGGTTGTAGCCGCATTTTTGCCATGGAGCAGAGGTCCATACGGACCGATCTTCAAATCACTTTCCGGTTATGCTGCTTACTCCGCAAGCAACCACAATTCAATTTCTGAACAAAAAGAAACCCGACTGCTTTCCAACCGCAAGAAATTCTTTGGATGTGAATCCATCGAAAGCAATGATGGATTTGATTGACAGTCCACTGAAGCTCTGTTATAACCACTGGGTTAAGATGACCTTACACTGATGCTTTCATTGGAAATAAACGGGTGGAAAGGGTTTATCTTTTTTAATCAAAAAGCTGAAGGACGTTTAAACTTCCCCGGTTAACCAACGAAGTTTCAGAGATGCCAATGCTTTAATTTTCTTTTATAAAGAAGGGAAATCGTTAAGAAATGTCTGGAAAAAGTGATACAAACTCGAAAGAACAAGAAAAATTGAACACCAGCAAGGTGCTTCAACGAGGGGGGTTTGCAACAGCTTTGGGTGCGCTATTCGCGACACTTGGATCGGCTGTAGGTTTAGGAAATATCTGGAAATTTCCTTCTCTCGCGGGAGAAAACGGCGGTGCTGCATTTATTATTGTATATCTGTTCAGCACACTCCTGGTAGGGCTTCCCGTGATGATTGCTGAGATTATGCTGGGACGCAAGGCTCGCGCTAACGCTATCGAAACCATGCGTAAGTTATCACCTTCCAAATCGCAACCCTGGTGGCTGATTGGTATCGCCGGTGCCCTCTCAGCTTTTCTGATTATGGCATTTTACACCGAAGTTGCCGGATGGGTATTTGCTTACGTGTTCAAGTCCATTTCAGGTGGGCTGCTATCAACCGACCCACAAGTAACTTCGCAGGCTTTTACCAGCCTCGTGACCAACCCTTTTCAGTCTCTTCTGTGGCAGTGGATTGTGCTCGCTCTGATGAGTCTGATCATCATTCGGGGTGTATCGAAAGGGATTGAAGCCACCACCAAGCGACTGCTGCCATTGCTTGTGGTAATGTTGGTTATCATCGCCATTCGCAGCCTTACGCTGCCTGGTGCAAGCGATGGGTTAAAATTCCTTTTCTCGCCAGATTTCTCTAACCTGACCGGTGGGGCGATTCTCGCTGCGATGGGGTTGGCGTTTTTTAAGCTTTCTGTCGGTATGGGAACAATGACCACATACGGCAGCTATTGGAAGGACAATCAAAACATCCCCACCCCAACCTTGAAAGTGATGCTATCTGACCTGGCAGTATCACTGCTGGCAGGTCTCGCGATCTTCCCGGCTGTTTTTGCCTTTGGCTTCGAACCCACATCAGGTCCTTCACTGCTTTTTATAACCATCCCTTCTGTTTTTGCTTCTATGCCCTTTGGAAATATCTTTATGGTTATGTTCTTCCTGCTGGCAGCTTTCGCCGCAACCGGCGCGATGATCTCCCTGTTTGAAGTGCCAGTGGCTTACCTGGCGGAGAATACAAAAATGGGTCGTACGAAAGCGACGATAATCACAGGGTTCTTGCTGGCTCTGATCGGTTCGACCGCTGCGCTTTCTTCCAGTTCGATGGCCGACTTCACAATTTTTGGCAAAACCATGTTTGACCTGTATGATTTTGTTTCTTCAAACCTGTTGTTGCCCATCGGCGGATTGTTTATCGCGATCTTTGCCGGATGGGTATGGGGAGCTGATAATATCCGTAAAGCATTGAGTAACAACGGCCAGCTGAAAAACGATTTAGTTGTCAATATACTGATTGTTATTATCAAATTCGTCACACCCGTTCTATTGATCATCGTCCTACTGAGTGGGCTGGGAATCTTTTAAGGTTTTCTCAAGTTGATTTTAAAAACACCCTGGAAATACTAAACGATTTCCGGGGTGATTATTTTAAGCTTAAGAGGTATTTATACTGTTGCGCAGTTATATTTAGCTGCACTAAATCCAGACATTCCGATTAAATAGATATTAATTTTGACGCCAAATAATCAATGGTCACGTCATAGAACACAAAATCGTCGATTTGCTTTTCCCACTTGGCAGCAACGACCAGTTTGATACTGTTTTCATCCTGTTCCGGGCACATCAGGAGCAGCTTGCATCCAGGAGCCTGCTTTCGCAACTGCTTGCAGAGGGTCAAACAATAAACCGTGTCATAAGGCCCAGATTCTGCAGCTTCAATCAGTGCTCCTTTAACATCGCAATTACGAATAGCAAAATCTGCATGCGGATAGTCGGGTTCGTAAATCAAGTGGACATCTGAGCAATCCCCAAGCTTATCCATTAAACCTTTCACTACCGCCTTGCGCTGCATAATCAAAATAATAATTAGCATAATTTATCCCTCCTGACTGTTTTTAGGTTAAAAACCATTCACCACAATAATCGCAGCCAGGTTTTCCAGCGTCACTTGAAAAATGGAGCTAAGGCGCATTGATAATTTGTCCTCTTTATTGCGATGCGACTTCCTCATAATATTCTTCAGAATCATCCCCAGCGGTCGACTGAAACAGGCTGACGAATCCCGCCAAGCAGCATTTGATCCCATAGAAACCACTCACCAGTAGTGACCTTTTTTCGAAGCTGTACAGGGCGGGGACTATCCGCACCACTTGATTTTAAGTAGAGTTTAGCATATCCAGCTTCATCAAAACTGGTAGGCACAGCGGATATCGTTACAGTGTAAGGCCGTGTTGGCTCATATCCATTTTCGGGTATGCTTCCTTCAAAGTAGGAAAATGGCAAATATTCTTTGCCACGCAACCGCTCATTAATAAACTGAATTTCGTGGTTTGAGAGTGCCTGGGGTCCTTTTAGAAATCCGATCATTGCGAGTGCGGCATTCCGGTTGGACAACCACTGGCACAATGCTGGTATCAAAAGGACTGCTGCATAATACGGTTGTTGTAGGTCGGCTTGTGGCAATGTTTTCAACATATCCAGCGTTATTGGTAATTCATCAAATGCTATCTTCCAAAATTGATTGATTGTTTCCATATCGTTTTTCGAATGCATCTCATCCTCATTCAAATGATAAGGGAGTGTCAACAGGATTAGATGGATTATCTACTGCTGTTGACACTGTTTTCCCAGTCCAACTTTTTTTTTGAAAGGTTCAGGTTGGATTTGCGCTCGAGATCAGCCCGATGCTTCCAAAACAATCCCGATCCTTCTGCCTGCCGTCATAAATAAATTGTTGTTTTTAGGCGTCCTTTTTGACTCTTTTTAGGGTGCTGTAATGCTGGCGATGATCGCCTGAACGTCTGCATCCTGCAGTGTTATTTTCTTCCCATCGTACTCAAGTAAGATTGCAATTAAATACTCATCATCGCCATCTTCTGTCCAAATTAACGCTTGCCTGTTACCCCAACTCAACCCGGCAATCCCTTCCCAGGTGCGTCCACCAATCTTCATGGGTTCCAAATCTTCAGGGTCGTCGAAGCGATCCTTGTCAGGTCTAAAAAACGTGGAGTTCAGACCATAGTAACGGATTTCCATGCTGGGCGTGAAGTGTTGGTCATCCTCGCTTACTGCCCCTTTATTAAATTTTAGTTTGTCTTTGTCTACTGTGTTCGCTTCTTCAGCCCACAAATCCCAGACAGGATAACTCTTCCAGCCATCGGGACAAAGCGCACTAACGTTACCGGCAGAAATTCTTTCACCAGTAATATCAGAAACAGGTTTGTTCATGCTGAATTTTATGGAGTCTATTACTGCACTTCCTTCTCCACTGCTAATGTCGATTTTGGAAGTATTAACACTCACCGCAAGAGTACTGTCCAGCATGCCTATGTATTCTATCCAGTCCATTCCCACGAATTCGTAGGTGCGTCCGGCCATGTCGATTCCACCAATCGTCCTGTTTTTGATGGTTTGTACGTTTTCAAAATCGTTAGAATAACGATCAAATTTTTTCTTATCCGGATCGATATTTATCCTTATACGTGGAGAATTAGAATATATATCATCACAAGATTCCACTTGATACAAATTATATCCAAACGCTGTATGTTCTGCACACCAGCCCTGTGCGGGAAGCGTCGCGGAGATCATGACGCCTTCCATTTCGAACTCAGCTTTTATCGGTCCACCACTGGGCGGTGCGGAGGGTGCTGGTTTTTCTGGCGCAGCTCCTTCGGGGGGTGCCGGTTTTTCGGCGACAAGAACATCAACTAATTCAGAGTGAATGTAGCCATCGATATCGAGAATCGCTTTGGTCATCGGGTCGCTATAGCAGCCGAGATACCAGTCTTCGTACCACGGTGGTCGTTCATCTTCAGGATTTTCCTCCCAAAGCTGACCCCAAGGACGCAGATAAACCATATAATAGAAGCCCTCGTCATCTTCGTCCACGTAACGACCGTCAATCACCATGTAATCTTTATAATCATAGATGCCCGGGTCAATAATCCAATCAGCGTGACCTATTTCATCCCCATTCCAATAGTGACCGCTTTCAGACATAGCTGCTCCCTTATCACCTACGCCATATTCAGATAGCGTGATATCCACTGTCGCAAAGTCTTCGCCATCTTCCCACAGGTAGATGACACCGGTATTATCCGGATTCATTTTGATTGTGGCATAGCAGTCCCAACGCCCTTCGTCGAGATGGTTGTAATCATCTGTAACGCTATGGGGTTCCCAATATCCGTACCAGTCGCCATCCCACCACTCCTGCAATTCGCTTAGCTTTCCTGCGCCACTAGTTTCCCCGCTGACGGTCAGCGTGGGGGGCGTACCGCTGCTGCGAACATAAATCATAATGAGTCCGCCCCAATCGATGGTCAGTTCATCACCATTAATTTCGTATTCTATGTTTGCTGTATCACCGCCCTCACTACGAAGTTTCATAACACCTTTGTCCCAGGTTCCAGTAGCAATATCGTCTGTTTGGCAAACAGCTGTGCCATCTTCATTTAGTAAAACATAATAATCAAAACCCATCTCCCGGAATTCGTCGCCCGTCATCGTTTCACCATCTTCGGTGGCTTGGTCCAAAACATAGTAACCTGTGTCCCCGCTGGTTTTAGGAAGGTTCGCATAAGCGTTACTACCTTCCTTTTCAAAAATAAGATCCAAACCCATATCCAACATATTGGTAAGTGTCAAGATATCGTTTTCAATGGTCCCTGACAGATCAAGTCCATCTCCCGAAAGATTCAGGAGACCATCTTCATACGTAAATTTTCCGTATGCTTTTTCCCCATCCAGGACCAATTTAAATTTTCCACTATCTTTCATTTCAAGTGACGCACCTTCATCATACACCTCTGAAATATCCAGGGTCATGTCCATCATAGAAGCCGCAACAGCATTCCACATACCAAGATGGGGAGCATCGCTATCACCATCACTACTTTTGCCCCCGCAAGCAGTAAAACTAACCAGCATTATAAACGCAAGAATTATCGAGCTAATTTTTTTCATTACAATCTCCTTTGTTCTACGCGGGTTGTTAGAAGCCCCGCATGGTATTACAAACCCTACAAAATATTCCGCCCTGACTGTTTTTATATCATCGTCAGTTTGGAATTCGTTCATTTAAATTGAATTTTTATTCCCAATTCAGGTTAGAAAAATTTGTTGGTAATTTTTCGTAGCCTCGCAATAAAGAAAGGGGTGGCGTATTTTTTACCCTTGTTTTAAGTATATCCAGTGCCGTATCCAATTACCCTAGCCGCTACGGGTAGTCTTTAAGCAAAAACCGATAAACAGGTTCTGTAAACCAGTTTTTATCTCCTTTTTTTT
>SWCH01000399.1_pt1 | contig 43097 bp, 39 predicted proteins | sample 4690051 | NCBI WGS metagenome assembly SWCH01 (sample SAMN10267282, study PRJNA491770) | bioreactor metagenome | isolation source: DHS bioreactor inoculated with | place: Japan: off Shimokita Peninsula
GGGGGGGGTAAGTGGCCGTTTAAGGCGTCATGCCGCCTCGGCAAGTGCTGGAGGTCGCCAGATAGGCTTTTCTCCAACAGCCAGCGCCACGCCAAGTATCTGCTCGGAGGCGGTGCGCATGGCCTCTAGCGCCTGCTCCTTATCGGAAACGCGGGTTTGAATGCCGTCATGGAGAGGCAGCGAGGGGATACCTCTGGCGGCGAGGTCCAAGAGCACCGCCATGAGGATACGCGATTCCAAGGCCATCAGCTCAACGCCGCAATCGGAGCCGAACAGGTGAGCGATGACAGGATGCCGAGAGCCAGCCGCTTGCACAAGCCGTTTGGCCGTCCAGCCCTCGGGGAGCTTGGCCTTCAGCTTTGGCACTAGGAGCCGCATGGGGCCTGCCCTGGAGAGAAGTGCCGCCACGGCCTGCTTGGCCCCGTCTCGGTGCTTCTCTAGGCCGGGAATGTCGTACGGGTCTCCGTCTGGGAGCCTTCCCGTGGCCTTGAGGTAGGCCATGGATGGGTGCATTGAGTAGAAGTCCAGATCGGCTATGTCCTCCCCGCCTATGGTGATGCGGTGCCGTAGCTTGCTATCGAGTGTCTGCCAGAAGCCACCCCAGAGCCTGCCCAGAAGGTTGAACGCAATGGGGGCCTCAGGAGATCGGAGGAGGAAGGAGCGATAGAGGCGAATTGGCCCTACCGGCTCCCCATCGTATGCAATCTCGGCTGCATTGAGCATCTCATCGACGACCTCGACCTCGGCGCGAAGTCTCATGGTCTCCTCGGTGTCGGCATACTGTATCAGGCGCTTGGGCGGTGGTCGGTTGCGGCGGCGATGGTGGTCGTCCTCCCTGCCTTCCTGCGGTTGTCTGGCCCTAAGCAGGATAGTCTCCCCTCCGGCATCCCGCCCGATGTCGGCTAAGCGGACCCCAAAGCGGCCCAGTAGGCCCCGAAACTTCACGGTCGGCTCCACGGTCGTGGTGGTTTGCTTGAAGCGATATGCATGTCGGATGAGGAAGCCCGCCGCCTCCAGTTCCCTCAAGGTCTTTCCAAGGATGCGCCTGGGGTAATCCGTCCTTTCGTATCGCGTTGGTTTCGTCTTAGCGGTGGATATGGCCAGCACGTTCCCAGGAACGTGGGAGGGACTTAGGGCGAGATGCGCGAGGTTGGCCGCGATGTTCTGGACCACGAACCGCTTGCGCTCCATGCCGTCACGGCGGGGAGACCTAACGCGGCCTTTGGGGGCGGGCTGGATGGCTACAAAGAGGTGCTCCGCCACGCTTCGCAAGGCATCCCCCTCTGCGGTCAACCAAGCGTCGAGGAAAACTGAGGTGGACTCTACTTCTCGGTCCTCTCCGCCCTTTAGTCGAACCATATCTCGGTCCTGTCATTGAAGAGCGGTTCTTCGCCGTGGGCGGTGCCGTGGTTCGGGTGGTATCCAAGGGCGGCCTCAAATGCTTTCCGCTTCCTGATGGCCCCCTCCTCAGTGTCGAAGGAGCCGAGGTAGCGATTCCGTCCTTCTTCAGAAATCCATACCCGCCACTTCTTCAACTCCTTGCTGTAGTAGACCCCTGCCACGCCGGACTTGTTGTTGGCCCGCCGCCCCAGGTTCCTCATGTTCTCGGCTGGGGTGGTCGCTAGGAGGTTGATCCAGCGATTGTCATCCCTTTTGTGATTCTCGTGGTCCACCGGGTGCTCTGGCCATTCGCCCGTCTGCATGGTCCACGCCACGATATGCGCAAGGGGACGGAAGCCTAGAATTGCTAGCTGTAGGTAACCACTAGAGTTGCGGGTGCCCGCTGGCTTCCCTGCATAGCGAGCGTTCCACCTCTTCCATGCACCATCCGTCTTGAAGTGGCGGCGCGGTCTCTCATTCCAGGTGAGGATTCCTGTCTCTCGGTCGTAATCCAGAAGCTCTCTGAGTGTTTCGACTGCGGGGCGCTGGCCGGTCGGCTGTTTCGACATGGTGTTCTCCAAAACAGAAAAGGGGTGGAAGGCTCCTCGGCCCGCCATCCCCTTGAGATTGTTGCTGATGTCCGGCCCTATTGACCGCTTGGTGTATCCTGGGGGTTTAGCGCCTCAAGAAGCGCTCTGGCCGACGCCTCGCCCGTGCGTGCTCCCTTGTTCTTCAGGTAAGCTCCATGGGCCTCTCGCTGGCGGGACTTCACGAGGAGGCGTAACTCCGGGGCCTCTCGCAACAGCGCTTTCTTGGCTGCGGCGCGGTATTGGCCGACAAGACGCCCCAGGGCATTGAGCCTTGTCCCCTTCACCCCGGAATCGCCGTCCGGCAAGTCTTGATAGGTGCTGGACCTGATGAGCTTCGCCAAGTGGGCCTTGAGGGGCTTCTGTCCGGGGATATGGCCACTGAGTTCCTGCAACCGGTCATAGGCGTTCTGCCCGGTCTCAAGGGTGATGTCCCGGAGGTCCGTTCCATCAAAGTCAGGGTCTACTCTGCCGATGCCGCGCTCGGTCTCCAGCATGATGCGGCTATGCTCGGCCTCCACTTCATCAGCCTCACTATCCGTGACAAGACCTGTGCGCCTCCAGATGGTCGCACCCATGAAGTCGCGGCGTGGGGGCAGTGTTTCGGAGAAGCCCGGAACGTTCTTCATGATGCCGTCCACGAGACTGCGGGCCTCCCTCATGTACGGATCGGGATTCACTTGGCGAAGACCTGAGGAGAGCGGGACGAGATTCCCGGCAATGGTCCCAAGCCACCGTTCGGCCCTTTTCCCGTCTGGGTCGCTGAGGGCCTCCAGGGTCTGGTTGATGTTCTGGAGGAATGTTCTGTCCGTAAAGGATTTGGCGAGGCTCATCGCGACGGCCCCCATGCCCATCTCTGCGCCGCTGTTCTCGGGGTCATGGCGCATGAGGTCCACGAGGTCCGCCATCAAGCCCATGGCCATGCTGATAGGATCGAAACGGCCCATGTTGATATAGGTCTTGGTGCCATCATCATTCTCGATGACATACGAGTACGGTTGCCAGCCGGTGGCCTTTAGTTCGGCTTGCAATCTGGGGTCTTTCGGCCCGCTTCCCGTCATCCGGCCATTGAGGGCCAGCGTGGCGGAAAGCCCCATGAAGAGAGACCCCAAAGCCATCTGGCCGATAGCGTGGGCCTTCGCCTCCTCGCCCTGGACTCCTCTCCAGGCTTCCCTAAACTCTTTCTGTAGAAGATTGAGGCCGGGGGTCATCTTCCAGCCGTACCTCAGGACGTTCACCGGGGTTTTTACGAACGGCAGAATGAGAGTGAGGATCGGATGCCGGTTCCTCGCCTGCTGGATGGTCGCGCCTGCGGTGCCAGCAAGAAGCTCGTTCTGGAACGTGGTGGCCTGTGCCTCGCGAAGTGCCCGACTATCCAAGGCTTTGCCACTGGCGGGGTCTATCGCCTTCTCCAGTTCCTCCCGAATGTATCGCTGGTAGTCCTGCCCTTTGAGGCCACGGCCATGAGCGCGGGAGGCTGCTTGTCCCTGCACATAGGCGCGATAGCGGAGCGTCTTGAAGAACTCGTCGGCTGCGCCGAGGCTCCGCGTGGGGAGGCCCACGAGATTCCTGTAGTTGGCAGACCTCCAGGCATTCTCAACGATGTCCATGAGGCCGGTGACAGGCTTCCACGGGAGGGCCTGTTGCTGGACGGCTCCCTGAAAGAACTCTGTATTGTGAGGGGCGAGCCTGGAGTCTCCGCGCTTGAAGGCTTCCACGGCGGCGGTCCATCCATCACCCAAGGCGGCGACGGTCGCGGAGTATTCCTCTATCGCCTGCCTTCGGAGTATGTCGCCCCCCGACTTCGGCCCCAAAGCGATGGCCCCGAGGAGCTTCTCGGTCGGCCTTCCCACCATCATCATTGTGTTGGACGTGAGATTCACGAGGTGCGTGGGCCATCCCCATAGGAGGTTATTCTGGAGGAGGAAATTCGCTTCATTCGTCATCCTGCGGAGGAAAGTTGGATTGGCTGTCTGGGCCAGCTTCTTGGGGTCTCCCTTGGTGGAGTACAGGAGGTTGGCCAGCTGCTCGGCGTCCAGACCGTTGATGCCCTCAAGGTCGGCTGGGGTCAGGCGGTATTGCCCCCGGAGCCTCCGCATGGATCGGCCTGCGGCGGACCTCATTGCCTGCGCGGAAGCGAAGACCGTTGCGGCAACCCTGAGCCTGTCCTTGAGTTCCTGGGTCGCTTTCGCTGTGTCTCCACCCCACTCGTCCAGCATCCCATTGCGAAGCTTGACGGCGGTCTCGTAGGTCTCCTGAAAGACCCGGTTGCTGATGAGGTAGGCGGCTTCCATGCGAGAGGTCATGAGGCTGGCATGTTGGCCGGACTCGGCAAGTTCCCCCATGATGGTGCTCGGATCGTCCCCGAAGTAGTCGGCCATCTGGCGGACTTTCTCCGCAACCTGGGTGTCCCGGAGGATGTCTCCTCCCTTGGCCTTGTCCATGTCGGCCTTCAGGGTGTCGGCGGCATTGCTCATGAAGTCGCGAAGACCATCGGGTGTGTGGAGCTTCTGCCAGGGGAGGCGGGATGCGCCACGGGCAGCAATCTGCCCTGCCTCGGCGGCGGCTTCACGAGAGCCAAACCTGGAGACGGCTTCAATATCGGACTTGGTACCTTTGAGGATTGCCGAGATGTCATCCGTGGAGACTTCCATTGTGGGAATGGCGCTTGGCGGCTCGGCTTTTGGCGGGGAGGCGGTGAGATTGGGGATTGCCTCCGCCCCATCATCGGCACTAGAGGCCCTGGGGGACTCATTGAGCGGCGTTTCGGCCTTCATCGGCATGGATGCCTCGGCAGACGGTGACGGCGCTGCATGAGTCGCTGAGGGGGCATTCTGAGGCGTTGGCCCAAAGTCCATCCCGAATGCATCCACGTTGGCCTGCCGTGCGCGTTCCAGCCTGGAGATTTCCTTGGCGGCGGCATCCGTCTTCCCGGCCCGTAGCAGCTTGATGGCCTTGATGGCACCGAGGAGGGCGAAGTCCACGCCGATGGACTCCAGGGCGTTCTTGAAGCGGCCCTCGGCGGCGCTGTCCTCGATGTCCGACGCAAGGTAGGCCGTCACCGGGTTCTGGAGCGAAGGGAAGGACTCCACGAGGTTACTGAGACGCTCCTCATGGGGATCGAGGACCACGGCTGATGCTGCCGACGCCTTCCCAGTCTCATAGAGCGCCCTTCCGGCCTTGCCTGCCTTCTTGAGCTTCTGGACGGCCTTCACCGGAGTCATGAGCTTCCCGGCCCCGATGAGGCCCACGACCATCTGCGAGACCCCCGAAGTCAGGCCATAGCCGACGCTCTCATTGTCGAGCGCCCTGTCCAGTGCCTCCACCTCCCGTCTGGTCTGAGACTTCTCGCCTTCCTTTGGCTCACCGAGGAAGAAGTCCTTGGTCTCGTAACCAGCCTGGGCGATACCAGCCGCCATGGACACAGCGCCACGGCTGAACGGATCGGAGCCGAACTCCTTGTCGGCCCTGGCGAGCACCTCCTGGTCTGAGGCCGAACGCTTGGCTGCAAGCTCAGCCTCCATCTCCTGGAGGGCTTGGCGGGCTTGGGGTGATAGTTCTTCCATGTTCATTCCCTTCATGGATGACAAAAAGCCCGCTTCCTCCCGGTGGAAAGACACGAGAAGGAGGGGCGGGCTGAGGGGGTTGGGTGATGAGGGCGATTGGATAGGTCTACTGATCCTATCTCTCGCCCATGGGGTTTTGACTAAGTGGCCGCTGATGGGTGGCCGGGACAGCAAGGGGCGGCAGCACTTTGGGACTTTACAAGAAGCTGGGCTTTACACGTACGAGGGAATTACGGCCTCCTCCCTGGGGCGGACTACCGGGGCAGAAGCCACTCCCTCATGTCGCCCTCCCGAGGATCAACGCCAGCGCTTACCTAATTCGCCAGCCGGTCGCATGGAGCATTTCTTTTCATGTAGGTGGGAATTGAAGAACCTCCCAAGTCAGACATTGCCAGGAACGTCACCCTGATAGACGGGGAGTGCCGAAATCGGGACATGTGGCGTACATGCCCTTTCAGGTACAAGGGAATTACGGTCCCCTCCCTGGAGCCGGACATACGGGGTAGAGGACCCTCCCTCATGTTCAGACATTGAGATAGCCACGGAACACCATGTGTAAGTTCTTACGGTCGATACGCGAAGACAATTCGTTGGCCGTGCTAGGCTGCTTCTCAAGTACGAACCATATTGTGTGTAAGTGCGGCGGGCAGCTCTCATTCAAGTACGTGCGAATTAACGTGCAGATGGGGAGAGAGGGCCGAAGGCCCTCCCTTATGTCGCCCTCCTGAGGATCAACGCGAGCTGCGCCGCAAGGCCCCGGCCCCTGGGTGTCAGGCCGAATATCTTCTTGCGGCGATTGTCGGGGTTGATGTCGGTCAGCACCAAGCCTAATCCCGGTCTCCCCAAGCGGTAGCCGCCGCCAAGATACCTGAGGTGCTGGCTTATGGTGGTCGGCGTCATGCCCACTTTCACCGCTAGGTCCTCCAGCGTCAGGGGTTCACCCTCACGGTCCTCGTGGTCGCTCCATACGGCTGCGCCGAGGAAGGTGACGCTGGTGGCCAACGTCATGTCTTTGCTCTCGGCCATCATCCTCCTGTTGGCCTCCAGGTACGCACGTATCAACCTGTCACTTGAGACATAAACACTCGCTTGTCTCGCATGGTGGATGGGAGGGAGAGGAGGGGGCCTCTCCGCCCGGTGACGGCATCAGGAGGGCGTCCAATTCGGGTCTGTCATGCGCCGTGCTTCCTCCTGGTCATACTCCCAGGCCTCAATCCATGGGGCCAAGTCTTTTCCCTCGCGCCACTCATTGAGGAACTCGAAGGGTTCGTGAGGTTGCAGGTAGTCCAGCGCGAAGCTGATGGCGGCGGCAGCGTCCTTGAGGTCCGACGCGACAACTGGGCAGGTAATTCGGTGGGTCATTGCGCAATCTCCATATTTGCGTTGCGCTCCCCAGTATGGTCACGGCGAGTCGCAGGGCAATAGAGAAAACCGGTCGGACGCGGGCGCTTTCAGACCGTGTGCAAGTGCGAACTATTGTGTTCGGCTGCCGCCCTTCTCGTGTTTGGCTTCACCCTCTGGACGGTACGACGATGCACAGCGATTTTAATTTTTTAGGTTGGCAGCTTCACCGCTCTCACCAAGGCCCGCTTCGCCTTGTCGCTTGATGCCCCAGGGTAGTGGCTCATCGTCAGCTTGAAGAGGTTCTTCACGCCTTCATCATCGTGCCCCACCACGTCCGCAATGGTCCACGCACTGAAGCCTGCATTGGGTTCCTGCATGGCGTCTCGTGCCTTGCGGATGAACCAGCGGCGGAATGAATGAAAGTCCACGTTGCTCTTGGCTTTGTCGTTCGGCCTCTCGTCCACCTTCATCTTGCGGCGATACCGAGAGAACGCTTTCGAGGCGGGATCGGAGCGACTGTCACGCGATGTCGGGATGTCTGGCAACCCGTCTATCAGGTAGGCATTATCTGGGCTGTCCTTCGTACGTCGAGATATGATGCCCGTAAGGTCTGGATGGATTGGCACGGTGCGGCGGGCATTGTCTGTCTTGCCTTCATGGATCGTGAAGGTTCCGTCTTTGCAGTCGGCCACGCGGAGCTGACAGATTTCCTCCAGGCGCATTCCTGACAACGACGCAATGTACATGAGGTCGGTGAGATACAGGCTCGGTGGTGGCCGCATGAGGTCGGGTACAGGGCCATAGAGGAGCAGTGCCGCTTCGTCGTCGGTATAGGGTCGCTTGCCGCCATCTCTCTCGGCGCTGCGTTCACGGCGGGACTGTTCGGGAAGCTCCTGACCTGACCATGGGTTGTCATCCGCATGGCCGCGCTTCTGGAGCCATTTCCAGTACTCCCTCAGGAAGCCTAGATAGGCCGCTGCCTTATCGCGGCTCCGCCCCATACAAAGCGAGTGCTCAATGAATTGGCCTGCGGTCTTCCTCGTGACAGCCTCCAACGTGGCGGCGTGACGTTCGGCCTTGAGCCAGTCGCCAAGCCAACGCAGGACGCGCTTGAAATCCCCCTGGGACTTGAGCCGGTAGCCCGCCTTGAAGGATAGGAAGGCGTCTGTGTGATGGTCAAGCGGGGTCGTCTTCCCGCTCGCCAGGTTGAAGAATGCGGTGGCGGCTTCGCGGCCCTCAGTGGCGGCAATCTTTTCGGCCCGGTCGTGGAGCCAGTACTGCGTTCCCTCATCATCCGCATGAAGGCGGGCTTGGAGTGCTTCAGCCTCGCGGGGATCATTGGACGAGGCGGCTCGGCGGGCCTGGGCTATAACGGCCTTCATGCGCGTGACTACAGCCCATTTGCGCTCATTGGCTTCCTTGAGGTCTGACGTGCCAAGGGTTTGCTTGAAGCGGGTTCGGCCAAGGACGCCCTGGAGGCTGCGAGGGATGAAGACCACCACTCGCCATTGCTGGCCGTGCCACTCTAGGTATTGCTGCGGATTTGCCATATCCCGGTACTCTGCTCCCCCACGTTGCTCCCCCATATGGGGAACTAGAAGGCAGCAAAGTCAAGCACTGTAAGGGGTCTGACTGAGCGGAAGAGAGTGTCCCTCCCTCTCCGCCATAGCTATTTTGCTCCCCCAAAAATTAAGTGCCGGCCAGTAGCATTTGTTCACCGCCAGGGCGTCGTTCGTGCTTCAGTACGGTAGTTATCTCGTACTGCGAGAACGTTTGCGGGAGCTGTCATCGGAGCGACGCCGTTCGGCTACCGCCGCCTGCACCTGCTTTTGAAGCGGGAGGGCGCCGCGGTGAACCGGAGGAAGCGCTACCGGATTTACAAGGAAGAGCGACTGACGGTCCGAAAACGCGGCGGTCGCAAACGGGCTCTGGGCACGAGGGCACCGATGGCCATCCCGCAGAATCCGAACCAGAGATGGAGCCTCGACTTCGTGTCGGACACGTTGTTGACGGACGCCGGCTCCGCATCCTGTGCCTGATCGACGACCACAGTCGCGAATGCCTGGCGACTGTGGTCGACAACTCGATCTCGGGCGAACGTGTCGCTCGCGAACTGGATGCGATCGCCGAAAGGCGCGGCTACCCCCCTGCATGATTGTCAGCGACAACGGCACGGAACTGACGTCAAACGCCATCCTCGCCAGGCAGCAGGATCGCGGCGTCGAGTGGCACGCCATACACCTGCGCGGAAATCATTACGGGCGCGGTTCTTGGATATCTGATCTTCGCGGACATGCCGGATGTCTGGGTGTTTGTCGGCCTCGCGATTGTCATTGCATCGGGCATTGCCCTCATCAGGAGCAAGCAGCGTGCGGGCACAGATCAGGACGTCGCTCTACGCCCTGGTTCCTCGCCCGAGGCATAATGCCCCAGAACAACCGATACGGGCTCATTCGACCTTGACGACAAGCCGCGCCGACAGAAGCTCTTCCCACCCCCGTTCGCCAAGAGCGGCATTCAGCACGCGTTCGAAATCCGGCCGCGCATTTTCAAAACGCGCACGCCCCTTGTCTGTGAGAACCGTATAGACCCCGCGCTTGTCGTCAGGGCAAAGATCGCGAACGGCAAGCCCCTCGCGCTCCAGGCGCTCGGCCATGCGCGATACCGAGCTCTGGTTCAGATGCAGGTGCGCAGCCAGTTCCTGCATCCGCAGTTCCGAATCCGCAGCGCGCGACAGGGCCTCGAGCGCGCGATATTCCGACAGGCCAAGCCCATGCTCGACCTGCAGAACCTTCCCCAACTCGACTTCCACATTGGCCACGATCTGGGTCAGCCTGAACCAGGCATCGCTTTTCTTCGACATGATCGGAATGGCTCCCACGAATATCGGCGGCGTCTCCCTCACATGTATGCCCATGCAAGTATCATCTCAAGGGATCTCAGGGGATGATGCGGCGCTCTGTCCGCCTGCCGTCGCGAAACGCCTCGAACGGACGCAGCGCCCCGGCCACGTCCAGCACCGACGCCGCGGGTATGCGCCACAGCTGCGGATCCCGCGCAAAAAGACTGTAGGACCCGCTGTAATCGAAGCCGAAGGCAGCCGCCGCGTGCCGGTCTACGGCAAACAGAATCCGCGAGACGCCCGCAAAGAGCGCACTCATATAGCACAAGGCGCAAGGCTCTCCGGAGGCCAGAAGCGTGGCGCCCGCAAGGTGGGTCCTGCCACGGGTAAGACAGGCATCGCGCATCGCCTCGACTTCCGCATGTGCGGTCGGGTCGTGATGCTCGCGCACGCGGTTGACCCCTCGCCCCAGAACGAGGCCATCTCCATCGACGACGAAGGCGCTGAAGGGAATGCCGCCATGCAGGACATGCTCCAGGGAAGAGGCAACGACCTCCTCCATCAGTTGCGCGTATGGGATTGCGGTTTCGGCGGACATCATGCCCGCCCCTGCAATTTGATGCTGTCGGCCAGCTTCAGCCACACGACCCCGGCAATGATCACAGCCAGCCAGAAGGTCTGCGCGATGGTAAGCGGCTGGTCGAGCAGCACGCTGCCGAACAGCGCAGCCCCGACCGAGCCAATCCCGGCCCACACCGCATAGCCGATACCCACGTCGATGGATCGCAGCGCACCGCTGAGGAAATAGAGGGTCAGCAGGAAGAAGACGAGAGCCGCAATCGACCAGCTCGGCACGGTGAACGCCTGACTGCCGCCAACACTCAGCGCGTAGCCAATCTCGAAAATACCGGCAAGTAGCAGCATGGCCCATGCCCGGCCATTGCTCGGGCTCTTTTGATCTGTCGTTGTCATGGTCTGTTCCTTTCACAAAAGCAGAGGTCTGGAAAATCGGCGCCGCGCCGCTAGGCTGCGCCGCTCAGGCGCAAGCCCGCCACACCGCCGATAACGAGAACGATCCCGAGGACCTTCTTCCAGCTCAGTTGCTGTCCGAAGAACAACGCCCCCAGAATGACGATCCCGACCCCTGCAACGGACGTCCAGATCGCGTATCCCACGCCGACATCGAAAGTGAGAAGTGCCAGGCTGAGAAAGAAGGTGGCGACTGCGCCGCTTGCGAGCGTGGCGATGGTCCACCAGAGCCTGGTAAAGCCCTTTGCGTTGCCCGCGCTAAGTGCAACCGCGATCTCGAAGACCACGGCAATTCCGAGATAAATCCAGCTCATTTCATTTGTCCTTTCATGAGGGTTCGCCGGCAATACCGGGCTTGCGGAACATCGGTCCGGGCGCCTCACCCGGTTGGTCGGCATTGTTCGGGCGCGAGGCGGAGTCCCCATCAGAGCTCCCGATCAGATCGATCGCCGCTCGCAAATCGTTCAGTGCGGGTGTTCCGCGAAAGATGCGATTGCCGACGACAATCGTGGGAACGCTGGCAATCGCCATGTCTGCGCGGGCATGGCGCAACGCTTCATCATGGCGCGCCGCATAAGCCCGGCTTTCCAGCGCATGACGGGCCGCCTGCCGGTTGAGCCCCGCATCCGCGGCAAGCTCGATCAGAACTTCAAGGTCGCCGATATCGCGATCTTCCTGAAAGAATGCCCGTAGAATCCGCATCGAATAGGGGTGATCGAGTCCTTCATCCTGCGCCATGACCAGGAGTTCAAACGCACGCGCTGTTCTGGGCTGGGGAGAGATAGAGGGCAGCGCAATCGGAATGCCCAGCCTTTCGGCAAGCGGATAGACCGACCTCTTCCAGATATCGGGCAAATAGGCGTCTTCCGGCCTCAGCGTGGGGACCGGCTCCGGGCGAAGTTCGAATGCCCGCCAGGATATGGAGATATCCCGCTGCCCGATGGCTTCCGAAAGAACACTCTCCGCCAACAGGCAGTACGGGCAGACATAATCGGCATAGATCGTGATCGCGCTCATCAATCGCACCTCATTTAATTGCATGCGCATACATATAGATAACCGGGCACCCTGTCAATAAATTTGCATGCGCATGCAATTAAAATCGGAGCAGCCGTTCAGAATCTCGCCGAGCACCCCTTGGGCCCAAGGTTTCCATGCCGCTTCACGCACCAGAGAAAACCGCGAGAGGATTTTCCGCCTTTGCACGCCCCCTTGGCAGTTGCTCCGCGGTCCGCCCCGCTGCCGCAAGGTCGCGGAGCACACTGGATCGGGTCGCCCTTTCGGCCCTCGATCGATTACGCAACGGGTGGACAGTTGCGCCCCTCTGCAAGACAATCGAAAGAGGCGCCAGGGGCCAGAAGACAAGGGAAAGGCCGATGAGCAACTCCGGGATGAAGATCGAAGCGTTTTTTGACGAAGCCGGGAAATGGAAGGAGGAGCTCGCGGCCCTGCGCGCCATCCTTCTCGAAGGCCCTCTCATCGAGGACTACAAATGGAATTCGCCTTGCTACACTTTTGAAGGCGGCAATGTAGCCACTTTGTGGAGACTGAAGGAAGGCTGTGCGCTCGCTTTGTTCAAGGGTGCCTTGCTTGAAGACGACGAAGGCCTTTTGGCCGCGCCAGGCGAGAATTCGCGCTCGATGCGCATGATCCGCTTCACGAGCGCCTCCGCGATCGCCGATCGGAAAGACACTCTGAAAACCTATCTGGCCCGCGCAATAGCTGCCGAGAAGGCCGGCCTGAAAGTGGAATTCGCAAAGGACGATCTGGATTATCCGGAAGAACTTGCCGACAGGCTCGAATCAGACCCGGAATTCCGTGAGGCATTCGACGGCCTGACTCCGGGGCGGCGGCGCGGCTATGTGCTCCACTTCTCCCAGGCAAAGCAACCGGCAACGCGGGCTGCACGGATAGAGAAAGCCGCACCACGCATTCTCCAGGGCAAGGGCATGCACGACCGCTAGAGAAATCTGCCCCTGCCTGAAGCCTGCGCAGATCGAACCGTCAGATCGCGATACTGCTTCATGGAACGGTGAACCGGTTTGAGATGGCCGTTCCGGGCTCAGGTCTCAGGTTCGATCCGGCTGCTTGCATCGAGCGATCTTTGAATGATGCTCCAGATACGCTCATCCGAGCACTGGGCGACATTGATACGCAGAAAGGACGACGCGCTCTCCGAAACGCTGAACACATTGCCCGGCGCAAGCACAAGTCCTTCCGCCAGCGCTGCCCGCGCCATCGCGGTGGAATCACAACCCTCCGGCAGGCGGCACCAGAGATAAAATCCGCCGCGCGGCATCAGCCAGGGCTCGATGCCCATCGCCCGAAGCCTGTCGCCCACCGACCGGCGCGCGCCCGTCAATCTCCGACGCAGCTCCTCCATATGCTTGCGATAATTTCCCGCCGAAAGAACATCGGCGATCACTTCTGTCGCGATGGGGCTGGGTCCGCCAAAACGGGTAGCCACCTGCAGGTCGACCAGTGTCTCGATACGCTCCGCCGCGCCCGCAATATATCCGCATCGCATGGAAGCCGAGAGGGTTTTGGAAAAACTGCCTATCCGGATAACCCGGTTCAGTCCGTCCAGAACAGCGAGCCGGACAGACGGCTCCGGCTCGAAATCCGCAAAAATATCATCCTCCACGATTGCGACATCGTGGGCTGCCGCGGCCACCAGAACCCGGTGCGCGGTTTGCGGCGAGAGCGTCGCCCCGGTGGGATTGTGAAGCGCTGAATTGGTGATGTAGAGCCTGGGTCTCTCCTGCGCGAGGACAGCCTCGAACCGTTCCACGTCGGGGCCTGACGGCGTACAGGGCACGGAAACGACGCGGGCCTGGTGCGCGCGCAGCAATGCGCGGAAATTGAAATAGCAGGGGTCGTCCACCAGAACCGTATCGCCCGGCCTCAGGACATAACGGCAGATGAGATCGATCGCTTCGGTGCCCGAGCCCGTCAGCATCAGATTGTCACCGGAGACCTGAAGTCCTTCGTCTGCAAGCCGGGCCAGAAGGAGGCGGCGCAACGCGACCGCGCCGCGCGTTCCTCCATAATCTGTCAGCAGGCTGCTTTCTCCGCGGGCAAGATTTCTAAGCGCGCGGCGCAACGCCGCCTCGGGCATCCACGACGGCGGCAACCAGCCGCAACCGGGCTTTGCGGCATCAGCGTCCGCATCCAGCGATTGACGGGAGACCCAGAAAGGGTCCACCTCCGGGATACGGCGTCCCCCCTCCTCGCCAAGCGTCAATGGCGGCAGGGCTGACGAAGCGACGTAGAAGCCCGAGCCGGGCCGCGCCCGGATCAGGCCTTCGGCCGCCAAGCGGTCATAAGCCTCCACCACAGTCGATGGGGAAACACGCATCGCCGCCGCAAAACTGCGGATCGAGGGCAGCCGGTCGCCAGAGGACAATGCCCGCCCGGCAAGTCTGGAACGAATGGCCTCCATCACCGCTTCCGTGCGGGAGCCTCCACGATCCTTCATTTCAACCTCATCAAGCCGTATTGCATATCGCACCGATACAGTTTGACTGAATTGTATTGGATTGTCCCTGTCTCTTCCATGCGCAAACCGGCAATCTCGCGGCAGCTTGAAGCGTTTCCACCGAAAGGGGCCATCCCCACGCCCGGAAATGCGGCAAGGCAAGTGAACGCGAAACGCCTGGCGGGAAACGCATGACAAATACGGGAAATGGCTGGGGCAACGGTCTGCTCGGCGTCATCATCTTCAGCGGGTCTCTGCCGGCGACGCGGGTTGCCGTTGCGGGGTTCTCGCCGCTTTTCCTGACATCCGCCCGCGCAGTCATCGCCGCCCTGCTCGGCGTCGCACTGCTCGCCGCACTGCGCGAACGCAAGCCGGACCGGAGGGACCTTCCCTCACTGGCAATCGTGTCGCTGGGCGTCGTCGTCGGCTTTCCGCTTTTGACCGCGCTCGCACTGCAGCAGATCACCTCTGCGCACTCGATCGTCTTCATTGGCCTGCTGCCGCTGGCAACGGCGGTCTTCGGCGTATTGCGCGGCGGCGAACGCCCGAAACGCCCGTTCTGGGTATTCTCCATACTCGGCAGCGCCATTGTCGCGGGCTTCGCTCTCTTTTCCGGTGGCAGCACCTCGCTCGGCGGCGGCCTCCTGATGGTGGCGGCGGTTCTTGTCTGCGGCCTCGGCTACGCGGAAGGCGCGACGCTCTCCAGGCGGCTCGGCGGCTGGCAAGTCATATCCTGGGCGCTCATTCTCGCCGCCCCCTTCATGCTCGTTCTTGCGCTCGCCACGCTGCCCTCCACCTGGGTGGACATAGATATGCCAGCCTGGATTGGGCTGGCTTACGTCTCCATCTTCAGCATGCTGGTCGGATTTGTTTTCTGGTATCGCGGATTGGCGCTGGGCGGCACGGCAAGCGTTGGCCAGTTGCAACTTCTCCAGCCGTTTCTGGGGCTGGTGCTGGCTGGCCTCGTCCTCGGGGAGCCCGTGGCGCCCGGCATGATAGCCGCCACGGGTCTCGTCGTGATCTGCGTGGTGCTGGCGCGCCGGTTCGCCTGAAGAGATCAGGCTGCCGCCAGTTGTCCGAGATGCGCCATCAGGTCGACGGTCTCCCCGCCGGCATTGACGGTCCGGAAATAGTCGTGCCAGCCGGTGGCTGCAATGCCATCCACGAGAGCATCAAGCGCCGCACGATCCGGAACCTGCCAAGCACCGAAGAAAAGCGCGTCGGGCGCATGCGGTACCGCATTGTCCACCGTTCCGAAGGCGACCGGCTCGACGCCAAGCGCAAGCACCTCTTCCATACCTTCGCCGATGCGGGCGAAGACCTCGTTGCGCCCTTTCGCATCGAGCGAAAGCCATGCCTCGCGGGGCGAATAGAGTTCGATCAGTGTGAAGCTCAAGGGGCTGTTTCCTTTTTGGGTTGGGATGTCCTGTCGATGGAACGCAGTCCCCGGCGCACGATGCGTTGCGTCGCGGGCGTCGGCGACTGCGTCAGCCATTCAGCACCCAGCGCGCGAACCCAGCCAGGCTGCGACTTGGCGGCATCATTCAGCCAGTTCCCGACCGAGTCCTGCACATAGGCAGCTGGATCAGCCCGCAACGGATCGAGTATCGCCCGGCCCGGCTGGGGATCGAGCTTCAGGGAAATGATATGGGAGCACCAGACGCCGCGCGGCCGTGTCGCCTCGCTTGCAAAGCGTCGAATCCGTTCGGACGGGTCCAGGCTCCAGCCCGCCAGAAGCGCAAGCGCATCGTCGAGTTCCCGCGCGATGGCGGGCCTGACGGCGAGCCATGCCCATTCGCGCACACCGAAATGAGGATCGTCGGCAAACGGCCTGATTGCGGCAAGCCGTTCGGCGAGCCCCATATCGCGTGCGCCGATGATGAAGCAGGCCCAGCCGCGCACGGTATCGCTCTGCTGCCACCGGAGAGCCGCGATTTCCTCCTCGCCGAGATTATCAAGAAGCAACTTTCCCATCCGCGCCATGCGCGCGGAAATCCCGAGGCTTGGCATACCCCGCAGCGCGTCAGCCTGCTGTCCGGCAAGTTCGGGCAGAACCGCATCAAGAAGCCCTGCAAAATCCACCGACAGAATTTCCTGCAATGTCGCTGCTTCCACCTGGCCGGATTGCACCAATTGAAGGCGCGCGGCAGAAACGCTCATGAGCGCAGCTCCTTTGCCCCACTCGCACCGGCATCCGTGCGGGCATAGGCACGGCCAAGCAACCGACTGAGAAGAGCGCGTTCCTCGAATGTGAAATCGGAGAACAGCGTTCCGATCCAGCGGCTGTGTTCAAGGATCAGCGCCTTAGCCAATTGCCGGCCATCAAGCGTCAGTTGCACGATCAGCTTGCGGCGATCTCTGTCATGCGCGCAGCGGCGCACCAGTCCCCCACGCTCCAGCCCGTCAAGCAAGCCGGTCACCGTTGCGCGCGTTACACCAGCACGTTCGGCAAGTTCATGCGGCGAAAGCTCACCCTCCGCCTGCTCCAGCAGAAACAGGAGAACGAATTTTCCCTCCGAAAGTCCGTAAACGCCAAGCCGGGCCGCGCAATCCCCATCGATGGCCGAGGCCAGCGCCAGCACCTCAAAGCACACGCGCATTCCTTCCGCGAGCCCGGCCCCGTCATCTCCAGCGTGTCCCGCGTGTCCGAGAAGTGCAGCATATTTTTGATCGAGCTTTATCATAAGGCACCTTATTATATGGCACCTGGCAATTAAGCAAGACGCTTTTATCGTCTGTGTACGCATTTGGCGGGCAGCCCTTGAGGGAACCTGAAAAGCTCGTGTTTCTTTACACTTTGCACAAAAGAAGCCTTCATTATCGGGCTGACGACAAGCGGGAGGGGACATGCCACGCTGGCTTTGGATGTTGAAGCAACTGACCCGGCGGCTGTGGGTTCGCGCCACGCTGATCGGCGTTCTTGGTGTGGTCGCGGCGATCCTGGCGGCGGTGGTGGAACGCTTCGTGCCCTGGGACCTGCCGGGCAGTATCGGCGCCGACGCTGTCGACAGCATTCTCAATATCATCGCGTCCAGCATGTTGGCGGTGACGACCTTTTCGCTCAGCGTCATGACCTCCGCCTATGGTTCGGCGACCAGCAATGTCAGCCCGCGCGCGACCAAGCTCCTGATGGAAGATCGTGTCACACAGAATGTCCTGTCGACCTTCATCGGGTCGTTCCTCTTCAGCATTGTGGGTATCGTCGTGCTGAAAACCGGTGCTTATGGCGACCGTGGCCGTGTTATCCTGTTCTTTGTGACTGTTGGGGTCATTGTGCTCATCGTGGTGTCGCTCCTGCGCTGGATCGATCACCTGACCCGTCTCGGCCGCGTCGGTGAAACGACGGATCGCGTCGAGGAAGCAACGCGGCAGGCCATCCAGGCACGGCTCGAACTGCCTTACCTCGGTGGCACCCCGTTAAAGGACAGGCGCGCCATTCCCGCCGCCTCGATGCATGTGAACGCCAATGCCATCGGCTACATCCAGCATGTCGACATGGCCGCACTGTCACGCCTCGCCGGCGAGGTCGAGAAAGACATCTTCCTCACGGCGATTCCCGGCACATTCGTCTACCCCGATACGACGCTGGCGCGTGTGAACGCGCGCAACACGCAAACGGACGGTGACATTCTGGAGGAAGTGCGCAAGGCCTTCACGATAGCGCGCGAGCGCAGCTTCGATCAGGATCCGCGCTTCGGCCTGTCCGTGATGAGCGAGATCGCCTCGCGGGCGCTTTCTCCGGCGGTAAACGACCCCGGCACCGCCATCGATGTCATTGGCCGCCTCGTGCGCCTGATGAGCCTTTGGGCCGGTGACGACGCCCATGAAAAGCCCGAAGAGCCCCGCTTTCCCAAGGTGCATGTGCCGATGCTGGAAACGCGCGACATGTTCGAGGACGGCTTCATGCCCATTGCCCGTGATGGCGCCGCTCTGGTCGAGGTGCAACTTCGCCTGCAAAAGGCCCTGCTGGCGCTGAGCCGCATGGGCGACCGGGACTTTCACGACGCCGCGCTCGCAGAAGCCGGGCGCGCCCGTGACCATGCAGAAGCCGCACTCGCCCTGAAAAGCGACAAGACCCGGTTGCGCGAAGCCATTCGCAGTGGGCAGAAGCAGGCTGGCGCACCGCCTGCCAAGGCGACCCGCGCCGCTCCCGGAAAACGCGCCTCGCGCGGGCGTGGCACAGCGCGCGGCTAAGGCAATTTTCTGTCAGCTGTAATCATCTGACGTCTGTTCCTTGTGCCAGCTCTTGACGAAAGGCAGGAGCACGAGGCCGATCAGGAAAAGGGCCACAATGGGAGTAACGCCAAGCCGCTGCGCGTCTTCGGTCGAAAACCCGAAGGCGGAAGAGGCAAAGAAGCCGGTCGCCAGCGAGATCGCGAAAGGACCGATGAAGCTCGTGGCCTTGCCGGAGAGCGCATAAAGCCCGAAAGCTTCCGTCACCCGCTCGCGCGGCACCTGATCGACCAGAAGCGTGCGCGACGCGGCCTGAATGGAGCCACCCGCCGCCCCGATGAACGCTCCCGCCACGAAGAAGGCGATATCCGGCAGGTTGCGCATTCCCTCACCCGCCAGCGGCATGAACAGGATTTCCTCGCGCGTGGTTGAAATCACGAGCAGCGAGCAGAGTGTCAGGACAATAATCGACAGGCTGACAACGACCTTCGGGCCGAAAGCCTTGTCCATGCGCCCGCCGAGCCACGCGCCAATGGCCCCGGTCACGTTGGCGAGAATGCCGAACAGACCGATCTGTGTGATCGACCAGGAGAGAACGCCGGCCGCATAGATGCCCCCGAAAGCATAGAGCGCATTGAGCGCATCCCTGTAGAACATCGAGGCGGCAAGGAAGCTGAAATAGCTGCGCTCGCGCGGCAGACGACGCAACGTCTGGCGCAGACGCCCGAGCCCATCACGTACCGCGCCCGTCGCCGCTTGCCGTCGCGCGATGTCGGGCGTGAAAAGAAACATCGGCAGGACGAAAACCGCATACCACAGCGCCGTCAGCGGCCCGGCGGCGCGGTCGCCCTCGCGCATTGCCGCGTCGAGCCCGAAGATCGGCTCCAGACCAAGCAGCGTGCGCCCCGTACCCGGCTGTGCAGCCATGAAGCCGAGCACCAGGACCAGCGATAACAGCCCGCCGACATAGCCGAGCCCCCAGGCCGAACCTGAGAGACGTCCAAGCTCCGACCGGGGCACGAGATCCGGCATCATGGCATTGTTGAACACCGCCGAGAATTCCATGCCGATGACCGCCAGCGCGACAGCGATCAGAACCAGTGTGATATGCCCGCCGCCCGGCGTGGCAAACCACAGGGATGCACAGGCCAGAATGCCCAGAACGGAAAAGAAGAATATCCACGGTTTGCGCGGACCGGTCGCATCGGCGATTGCGCCGAGCACGGGCGAGGAAAGCGCGATGGCAAGCCCGCCAATGCCCGTAGCCAGGCCCCACAATTCCTGCCCCCGCGCCGCATCCGGCGCAACGGCGGAAGCGAAATAAGGCGCAAACACGAAAGTGATGATGAGCGTGTGAAAAGGCTGCTGCGCCCAGTCGAACAGCATCCATCCCCATATGCCCCGGCGGGGAACGGAAATCGGCGGATCGATCCTGGGGTCGGAAGCTTTTCCGGGCACGACGGCTTCATGGCTCATATCGCGTTCCTTCACATTCCACCCGGTGCATCCGCCGCCTCCCCATTTGGGGGAAGGAAGCCGCGGCACCGGCAATTCGCCCGCAAATTCTTCGAAAGCCGAAAGAGCCGGCTCCCTCCGCGTCAAACGAGGAGGGAGCCGGCGGTCCGGACGGCATCACGTTCAGTCCGCCGCTCCGTTGCTCAAAGGGTCAGATCACTCATCAGCCCTGAAGCCACCGTCAGACGGGAAACGGTGATCTCACCGCCTTCCACCAGAGACTGGAGCCTGTCACGCACGCGCATCACATGCTCGCCCCCCGCATCCACCCAGGCGGAAGCCGGATCGTCGGCCTTGCCATGGTCGGAGAGCGCGGCCAGCGCCATTCCGCGCCGCGCGGCATTGATCATGTCCATGGAACGGAACAGCGCCAGGCCGTCATAATAGTCGGTCGGAACGAGCGCGCTCGCCGCCTCCTCGATGCGCCCGATCCGGAATGCCTCCATGATGCCGAAGAACGCCTTGGCCGCCTTGGGCAGATCCGCACCTGCCCGGTCGGCCACCAGCGCGATATCCGGCACCATTTCCGTGACCTCCAGGAAAGCGAGCTTGCCCGCCAGAGCTTCCGGTGCCCCGGAGCTGACAAGCTGCCCCTTCCGCGTCGAGACGTGCTCGCGGATGACGGCTGGAAGCATCGACATCATCTTCGGCTCAAGCGCCGCGCGCGCGGCCCGCAGCCGCTCCACCCGTTCGCCAAGCGGTGCATGGGCGGTCTCGTTCTTCAGCTGCCAGGCGGTTGCCGAATAGATGAGCCGCCACAGGATCTGGTAGAGCTCGAGCTGCGCCGAACCGTCGATCTTGTTGTCGAGCGCATCGATTGCCGCATAGAGCGCCGGCAGTTCGAAGCCCTCCCGAACGACCGTATAGCCTGCCACGATATCCGCCGATGGCCGGCCGGTAAGATCCTGCAGCCGGGTAACGAAGCTCGGACCGCCCCGATTGATGATGTTGTTGGCAAGCTCCGTCGCAACGATCTCGCGGCGCAGCCTGTGTTCGCGGATTTCCGTCCCGTACTTGCCCGACATCTTGTCCGGGAAATACCCCAGCAGATCGGATGTCAGATGCGGCTCGTCCGGCACCCCGCTCGCGACAATCTCGTCGAACAGGACGATCTTCGCATAGGCGAGCAGCACGCCGATCTCCGCGCGCGTCAGGGCTTCGCCCCGACTTTCGCGCTCGGTGAGTTCCTGCGGCCCCGGCAGATATTCCACCGCGCGGTCAAGAAGGCCGCGCTGCTCGAACAGCGTCATCATGCGCGCCTGGTGCGGCAATTCCGTCAGGCCGCGGCGCTCCACCTGCGAGATGGCGAGTGTCTGCTGGTAGTTGTTGGCAAGCACCAGCCCGGCCACTTCCTCCGTCATCTCGGCAAGCAGCTTGTTGCGCGCGGGCCGTTCCAGCCCGCCGCCACGCATGGCTGCTGCCAGCGCGATCTTGATGTTCACCTCAACGTCGGAGGAGTTGACGCCGCCGGAATTATCGATGGCGTCGGAGTTGCAGTGTCCGCCTTTCAGGCCAAACTCGATGCGTGCGCGCTGCGTCATGCCGAGATTGGCGCCCTCGCCTATGACCTTCGCCCCCACCTCGCGCGCTGTCACGCGGATCGGATCGTTGGCGCGGTCGCCCGCGTCCTGGTTGGATTCGGCGCTGCCCCGCACATAGGTGCCGATACCGCCGAACCACAGAAGGTCGACCTGGGCCTTGAGGATCGCCGTCATGATCTCCGTCGGCGAGGCGGTGGTTTTGTCGAGGCCGATCGCCTCCGCCGCCGCCTTGCTGAGCGTGATCGATTTCTGCGACCGTGAGGCGATGATACCGCCCTTGGAGAGTTTCGACTGATCGTAATCCTGCCAGCTCGATCGCGGCAGGTCGAACAGTCGTTTACGCTCCGCATAGGCGATGGCGGCATCGGGTTCGGGATCGATGAAGATGTCCCGATGGTCGAAGGCCGCCACCAGCTTGGTGCAGGTGGACAGGAGCATGCCGTTGCCGAAAACATCGCCCGACATGTCGCCCACACCGACCGCCGTGAAGGGCTCCGTCTGGATATCGCGGTTCATCTCGCGGAAATGCCGCTTCACCGCTTCCCAGGCGCCGCGCGCGGTGATGCCCATCTTCTTGTGGTCGTAGCCCGCCGAGCCGCCCGAAGCAAAAGCATCGTCGAGCCAGAAGCCATGTGCCTGGCTGATCGCGTTGGCCGTATCGGAGAAGGTCGCCGTGCCCTTGTCCGCCGCCACCACGAAATAGGGATCGTTCTTGTCGTGGCGCACCACGCCTTGCGGCGGAACCACCTTGTCCCCGTCAAGATTGTCGGTGAGCGACAGAAGGCTTGAGACGAAATTGATGTAGGCCGAGCGCCCCGCCTCGAAAATCTCCTGCCGGTTTCCACCGGCCGGAAGACGGCGCGGATAGAAACCGCCCTTCGCGCCAACCGGCACGATAACGGCGTTCTTCACCTGCTGCGCCTTGACCAGCCCAAGCACCTCGGTGCGATAGTCCTGCGCCCGATCGGACCAGCGCAGGCCGCCACGCGCCACTGGGCCGAAGCGCAAATGGACGCCTTCGACCTCCTGACCGTAGACGAATATTTCCCGCCATGGGCGTGGTTGCGGCAGACCCGTGATCGAGCGTGAATCCAGCTTCAGTGCCAGCGAGCGGCCGGCCCCCTCCTCCCGAGGCGCATAATGATTGGTACGCAAGGTGGAATGGATCAGGTTCAGGAAGCGCCGGACGATCGTGTCGTCGTCGAGATTGGGCACCTTGTCGAGATCGCTCTCGATCGCCGCCTCGATGGCACGCGCTTGCTCGTCGGCCTTCTTGCCATTGGCCGTTGCCGGATCGAAACGCGTCACGAACAGCGAGAACAGCTTTTGCGCGATATGCGGATAGCGGTTCAGCGTTGCTGCGATGAAATCCTGGCTTTGCGGAATGCCGGCCTGCTGGAGATAGCGGCTGTAGGCGCGCAGAATGGCGATCTCGCTCGCCCTGAGCCGCGCGGTCTGGGCCAGCGCGTTGAGGCGGTCATTGTCATGCTCGTTCCGCCATACGGCAAGGAACATTTCCTCGAACAATGCGCCGCCATCGGCAAGGTCGATAGCCCCTCCGAAAGCATTCTCCAGTTCCATGTCATGGATGAAGACCTGCGCATCCGTCTCATTATCCTCGCCCACCTCGAAGGTGCGCTCGCTGATAACCCGGAAACCCATGTTCTCCAGCAGCGGAACGCGCTCGGTCAGCGGCACGGGCGTGCCGTAATGATAGATTTTGAGCGCGGCCTGATTGTCTGCCTGGTCTTCATGACGGTGGAAATCGATGGCGATCGTGTTTTCGGGCGAAAGCACGGCCATGCGTTCGGCATCGACCAGCGCCGTTTCCGCCGAGAAGCCATTGCGGTAGCTCTCCGGAAAGCCAGCGGCAATGCGCGCAAAACGCGAATCCGCACCGGCTTCTTCCGCGGCCTCCAGCAATGCGTCGTCCCAGGTACGAACGATCTTGCGGATACCCTCTTCCAGGACGTCCGGTTCGACACGCGGCGTCTTGCCGCCGGACCGGCCAATGATGAAGTGGACGCGCGCCAGCGACCCTTCCGGGAAAGCCGGATAGAAGGCGGACAGGCGTCCCTGGAACACGGTCTTGAGATAATTGCCGATTGCCACGCGTGCCGCCGAATCGTAGCGGTCGCGCGGAACGAAGACGATTACCGAGACGAAACGGTCGAACTGGTCGACCCGGTAGAGCGCGCGCACACGCGGTCGCTCGCCAAGCGCCAGGATCGCCTCCGCATGCCTGCGCAGGATCGGAACGCCAATCTGGAACACCTCGTCGCGCGGATAGGATTCCAGCACATTTGTGAGCGCTTTGCCCGAGTGATCCGTCGGAGCAAAGCCCGACTTGGCAAGAACCGCCATCGCCTTGGAGCGAAGATAGGGTATCTTCATCACCGAATGCGTGTAGGCCGAGGACGTGAAGAGCCCGACAATGCGCAATTCACCGGTCAGCTTGCCCTTCTCGTCGAAGGTCTTCACGCCGATGTAATCGAGATAGGCTCGGCGATGCACCACTGACTTGGCGTTGGCCTTCGTCACGATCAGAGGCTCGGGGCCGTGCAGGAACGCACGGATTTCAGGCGTCGTCGACACCGCTTCGGTGCCGCGCCGCAGCACCAGCACATCGGGATCGGCCAGAATGCCAAGTCCCTTCTTGTCGGCGCGCTCCAGGGTTCCGTTCTCTTCACCACCCGTGTAGCGGAATTCCCGCATGCCCAGGAACGTGAAATTGTCATCGCGCAACCATTCGAGGAAAGCGATGGCCTCCGCCACGGCGTCCTGCTCCAGGGGCACCGGCGCATAGCGCAACTCCGTGATTTCCTGGTCGAGACGCGCGAGCATGGGCTTCCAGTCGGCCACCGTTGCGCGCACCTGCTTCAACACATTGGCAAGCCGCTTTTCCAGCGCCTTGCATTCGTCGTCGGACATGCGCGGCAGATGCACATGGATGAGGCTGACCTTGTCGACATCGCCCGACAGCTTTCCCGAAGCGGCGTCGCCGACGATCTCGGCCGCCCCCTTCTTTTCGTGTTTGACGAGCAGGACCGGATGCAGCACCAGGCTCGGTTCGCCGGCGCTGTCGCTGAGTTCTCCCATTACGGAATCGAAAAGAAACGGCATATTGTCGTTGACCACGGTGACGACCGTTACCGGACGGCCAAGCCGCTCGATGCCGGTTTCATTGTCCACCCGTTGCACGCTTCCGCCCGGCAGATGTGCGGCAACCGTCTGTGCGGCCACCTCCGCAGTTCTGTGAAGCGCTGCGTCATCGTAGGACTTCAGGTCCTCCGATGGTGCACGCGACAAAATGAGCTGATACAGGCATTCGGCACCTCCGACCTTGCCCTTGGTCCCGCTTTTTCCAGAGGTTTTGGAGGTTTTTGCCTTGGCGACCATTCGAAAAATCCCTGTTGGTTGACCGGCCATGACTATCGTATGCAGACGAAAGCAATTTGACGACCCATCATTGCTCCGTGCAGGCTGAATACACCGTTATTCCTCTCGAAAGGGTATCCAAGCCATGTCAAAGCCCGCCACAGCACTTCATTTGCCCCCTTTGGAGGGTCTCAGCGAGAAAACCGAGGCCTATTTTGACAAATGTCGCGAAAAACTCGGGCTCGTCCCGAACGTGCTCCTGGCCTATGCATTCGACGAAAACAAGCTCAACGCCTTCACCGCGATGTACAATGATCTGATGCTCGGGGATTCAGGTCTCACCAAGCTCGAGCGCGAGATGATCGCCGTTGCGGTATCGAGCGTGAACCACTGCTTCTATTGCCTCACCGCGCACGGCGCAGCCGTGCGCCAGCTTTCCGGCGACCCCGAACTGGGCGAGCTCATGGTGATGAACTATCGTGCCGCCAGGCTCGATTCGCGCCAGAAGGCCATGCTCGACTTTGCGATAAAGCTGACCGAGACCCCGGCCAAGATCGAAGAGGCAGACCGCCAGGCTCTACGCGATGCCGGTTTTTCCGAGCGCGACATCTGGGACATCGCAGCAGTGGCCGCTTTCTATAATATGTCGAACCGCGTCGCCGCCGCCGTCGATATGCACCCGAACCCCGAATATCACGCCATGGCGCGTTAAGGCGCGTCTCCCGAAAATGGGAGCGTTCAGCGATACACCCTGATTCGGGTCTGCGGCCCGATCAGGGGCAGGAGACGCGCCATCACGCGCGGTTCGACGGCTATGCAGCCCGCTGTCGGTGGAAAACCGGGTTTTGCGATGTGGAAAAAAATGGCGCTTCCACGCCCCCGAATGGCGGGCCTCATGTTCCAGTCGCTGACCATGCATATGTCATAGAGCCGATCCGTGCGGCGCATCTCCTCGCAGCTCGCCGGATAAGGCAGCCTCACCGGCCGGTTGTAATTCCGGTCCCCCGGCGCATCGCACCAGCCGTCCGAAGAAGCAATGGCGCTAAGGACAAAGCGTGACGGCGGAGGACCGCAAGGGGCCCGATCTCCACGGAAATACCCGTAAAGCAGGCGCATCTCGCAGACGGGCGTTGCCCCGTCCCCCTCGCGCTTCAGCATCGTCGTCCCACCCCGCCCCAGGGCGCAACGAAACACGAGCCCGCCGGCATTGACGAGCCCCTGGCTCGGCCGTCCGGGTCTGCGCCGCACCTCGATCAGTCCGATTGCTTTGCCGGCTTTCACGCTCATGTCTCGAAACCCCCACCTCTTGGCTTATCTCTTGCCCTGTGGAACAAATGTTCGCCATGGTCTTTTCGCACTGTCACGTTCCGCATAAAGCTGGAATGGTCAATCCGGCATTTCCATTCGAACGAACTCCAAGTTCCTGGATAGTGGACTGAAGCATGACGTCACGCACCATTCTCATCGTCGATGATGACGAAGACCTCCGCGCCACGCTTGTGGAGCAGCTTGCGCTGTACGAGGAATTCGACATCCTGCAGGAAGCCACTGCAACCAAGGGCATCCAGACGGCGCGCAACGCGATCGTCGACATACTCATCATGGATGTGGGCCTGCCGGACATGGATGGACGCGAGGCGGTAAAGCTTCTGCGCAAGGGCGGCTACCGGGCGCCGATCATCATGCTGACCGCGCAGGACACTGATTCGGACACGATCCTCGGTCTGGAAGCCGGCGCCAACGATTACGTCACGAAGCCGTTTCGCTTCGCCGTTCTTCTGGCCCGCATCCGCGCCCAGTTGCGCCAGCACGAACAAAGCGAGGACGCCACGTTCAGCGTCGGCCCATACACGTTCAAGCCGTCGCAGAAACTTCTGATCGACGAGCGCGGCGGCAAGATTCGCCTGACCGAAAAGGAAGCGGCCATCATCAAATATCTCTATCGCGCCGAGCAGAAAGTGGTTACCCGCGACGTGCTCCTCGAGGAGGTCTGGGGATACAATTCTGGCGTCACCACCCACACGCTCGAGACGCATGTCTACCGCCTCCGGCAAAAGATCGAACGCGATCCTTCCAAAGCTGAAATTCTTGTGACAGAAAGCGGTGGTTACAAGCTCGTTCCCTGAGGGACGCCATGACGGCGCGCAGGGATGTGAGGGAACGGGTCGGGGACGAAGCAAATGGCGCTGGACGATGACATACGCGTTCTGTCCGGCGTGGGTCTTTTTGAAGGGTTCACGCGGGAGCAGTTGCGCCTGATAGCCTTCGGCGCCGAGAGCATGACCCTCGGGGCCGGACGCGATATCTATGCGGAAGGCGCCACAGCCGATTGCGCCTTCATCATCGCCTCGGGCAGCGTGGTTCTGTTCAGTGAGCAGCAAGAGCGACGGAAGATTGTCGACAAGCTCGGTCCAGGCGATATTCTCGGTGAACTCGCCCTGATCACCGAAGGCCGCCGCCTTACCAGCGCGATGACCGAAAGCGAAACGCGCCTCGTCCGCCTCAGCCGTTCCACCTTCCACCGCATTCTCGAAGAATTCCCCGAAACGGCAGTGCTGCTGCATCGGCGTATCTCGAAGAACCTCCAGGCAATGATCGCTCGTATGGAGGCGACCGCCTCGCGGCTGATCCGGTAGAGCATGCGGGGTGGTTGGCGGACGCCATCGCCGTGAAGAGCATGCGCCGCCGCAACTCTATCCGAAATCGAAGCCGGCAATCACCGGGACATGGTCGGACGGGCGCTCCCAGCCACGCGCCTCGCGCAGAACCTCGATGCTCCTGAGCGCCGGTGACAGGTTGGGTGACGACCAGATGTGGTCGAGCCGGCGCCCCCGATCGGAAACATCCCAGTCACGCGCTCGATAACTCCACCAGGTGAATATCTTTTCCTCCGGCGGGATGATCTCCCGCATCAGGTCCACCCAGCCCCCCTCCTGTCGCAGGCGCTCCAGTCCCTCCGTCTCGACGGGCGTGTGACTGACAACCTTGAGGAGTTGCTTGTGCGACCAGACATCGGTCTCGAGCGGGGCGATGTTCAGATCGCCGACAAGCACGGTCCCCATGGCATCGTCTTCCTCGGCCCGCACCGCATGCATTTCAGCCAGGAAATCGAGCTTGTGACGGAACTTGGGATTGATCTCGGGGTCCGGCTCATCGCCGCCCGCCGGAACGTAGAAATTGTGCAGCAGCACCTTTCGCGCTCCCGCATCCACCGCAACCGAGACATGCCGGCTATCGCCCATGCGGCAGAATTCACGCTTTTCGACGAGTTCAAGCGGACGGCGTGAAACGGTAGCCACACCGTGATAGCCCTTCTGGCCATGGATCGCCATGTGCTCATAGCCGAGCTTGCGAAAAGCTGCGGAGGGAAACTGATCGTCCTGGCATTTGGTTTCCTGCAGGCACAGCACATCGGGCTGGTGCCGTTCGAGGAACTGCTGCACGAGAGGCATGCGCAGCCGGACGGAATTGATGTTCCAGGTGGCTATAGTGAAGGACATGAGACGGACCGGACTCCTGATCGGGAGGCAAAACTGCCCTCTCCCTGCCATGAACACAAGCACGGCGGCCCGGCTGAGACGAAAACGCCGGGCTGTCCACAGCCCGGCGTCTCCTGAAAACATGCCAACATGCGCAAACCGCTACTTTCTGCGGTTGATCTCCTCGACGCGGCGATAATCGATCTTGAAAACGCTCGGATCGAAAGTCACGCCCTGCTTGACGTTGAAGATCATCACCGTCGTGTCCTTGCCCTGCGCATCCGTGATGGTCCACTGGCGCAGCTCATAGGTCTTCGAATCGAACATCATCGTGATGGTGGCATTGCCGAAAACGGACTTGTCGACCAGCTTGACCGTCGTCAGGTCGCTGTCCTCTTTCACCGTCTGCACCTTGTTGCCTGAAAGATCGATGCGCTCGTCGAGCAGAAGCTTCAGCGGCGTTTTCGACAAAGGGTAAAGGTCGGCGGTGTTGAGCTTCTTGTTGAACAGCACGACGGAATCGCCATCGGACGTCACCCGGAAGCCGGATGGCTCCTCATAATCGAAGCGGATCCGGCCGGGCCTCTGGATATAGAACTTGCCGCCCGTCTGCTCGCCACGCGGACCGAACTGCACGAACTCACCCATCATGGTGCGCACGCTCGAAAAATGCGAAGCAATGCGCTCTGCGCTTTCGGGGGCCGCTGCCGTGGATGGCGTGAGCGCAGCCGCAAGACCGAAAAACGCCGCTGCAAGAATGGCTGCGGGCCGTTTGCGATAGGCAGCTATCCGATGAATCATGGTATCAAGTCTCCACATTTGCCCCTCGGATAACCGCTCAGTTGGGCTTAAATTTGGCTGCCTGAACGAACGCGGTCCGCCTGCCAAATGCTCTGGCACATGCATGCGGAAAGCCGCTCTAGGCCTCGTCCTGCTCGGTGGGCACCAGGATTTCGCGCTTTCCGGCATGGTTGGCAGGGCCGACAATGCCTTCCTCTTCCATCCGCTCGATGATAGAGGCGGCGCGATTGTAGCCGATGCCGAGACGCCGCTGGATATAGCTGGTCGAGGCCTTGCCATCGCGCAGCACCACAGCAACCGCCTGGTCGTATGGATCGTCCGAATCGCCCATATTGCCCGCGCTGCCGCCACCGCCGCCGCCGGAGCCGCCATCCTCGTCCTCGTCGTCCTCAGTGACGGCATCCAGGTAATCCGGCACACCCTGACGCTTGAGGTGATTGACGATGCTTTCCACCTCGCCGTCGGAGACGAAGGGGCCGTGCACGCGCTGAATGCGTCCGCCGCCGGCCATGTAGAGCATGTCGCCCATGCCCAGAAGCTGCTCCGCACCCTGCTCGCCGAGAATCGTCCGGCTGTCGATCTTCGACGTCACCTGGAAGGAGATACGGGTCGGGAAATTCGCCTTGATCGTGCCGGTGATGACATCCACCGACGGGCGCTGCGTGGCCATGATCACGTGGATGCCCGCCGCACGCGCCATCTGCGCAAGGCGCTGCACCGCGCCCTCGATGTCCTTGCCGGCCACCATCATCAGGTCGGCCATCTCGTCGATGATGACGACGATGAACGGCATCGGATCGAGGTCGAGATGCTCGCTCTCATAGATCGCCTCGCCCGTCTCGCGGTCGAAGCCGGTCTGCACCGTGCGGGTGATCGTCTCGCCGCTCTTCTTGGCCGCTGTCACGCGCTGGTTGAAGCCCTCGATGTTGCGCACACCCACCTTGGACATCTTGCGATAGCGGTCTTCCATTTCCCGCACGGTCCATTTGAGCGCCACGACCGCCTTCTTCGGATCGGTCACCACAGGGGTGAGCAGATGCGGGATGCCGTCATAGATGGACAGTTCCAGCATCTTCGGGTCGATCATGATGAGGCGGCATTGCTCCGGTGACATGCGATAGAGCAGCGACAGGATCATCGTATTGATGGCGACTGACTTGCCCGAACCGGTCGTGCCAGCGACGAGCAGGTGAGGCATCTTGGCGAGATCCGCGATCACGGCTTCGCCGTTGATGGTCTTGCCAAGCGAAAGCGCCAGCCGCGCCTTGCTGGTTTCAAAATCGCGGCTTGCCAGAAGCTCCCGCAAATAAACGGTCTCGCGCGTCGAATTCGGCAGTTCGATGCCGATCGCGTTGCGACCGGGCACCACCGCGACGCGGGCGGCGATGGCGCTCATGGAACGCGCGATATCGTCGGCAAGGCCGATGACGCGCGAGGACTTGATGCCCGGCGCCGGTTCGAGTTCGTACAGCGTGACGACCGGGCCCGGCCGCACATGGATGATCTCGCCCTTGACGCCGAAATCCTCCAGGACCCCTTCAAGGAGACGCGCATTCTGCTCCAGCGCCTCCTTGGAGAGAAGCGGATCACGGGTGGAAGCCTTCGGTTCGGCAAGCAGGTGAAGATGTGGCAGTTCGAATGCACCGGTGTCCAGGAAGGAAGCCTGCGCCTCGCGGCGCACACGGGCGCCTTCCGTCGGTCGAGGCGCGGGATTGTCCACGCGCTTGTCCTGAACGGGAACAGCGGCATGGGCCTGCGGGGCAGCCTCGGCATACCCGCGACCCTGGGGGGAGACGCGCTCCGCATCAACCATGGGGCCGCGCGCCATCGGGACATCGTCCTCGTCGAAATCGGGCTCCACATGCATCTGCCGGCGCGGCGCCACATCGAAATCGTCGAAGGGCGGATCTTCATCGATATCCAGCGGCTCGTCATGGGCATAGTGTTCGCGCTCCCGCGAACGCCCGCCGAGATTGCGCCGGAAGAACGCGGCCAGCGAAAGCCACCAATGCGCCATATAGCCGAGAACGATCGACATGCCGCTCTCGCCCTCGTCCTCGTCAAGATCGTCGAACGGCGTGTCATCCTCCTCCGGGGTGACAAAAGCATCGCCATCCGGCCGCGAAAGGACACCCGCGCCGAAGAGCAGCATCCAGCCAGCCGGAAGACACAGCACCGCCGCAATGAGGAAACCGACAAAGCCACCGGGATAATCGCCAATGAACTTTGCGGGCAGCGACAGGATCATGTCTCCGAACACACCGCCCAGCCCTGTAGGCAAGGGCCAGGTAGTCGGCGGCGCAAAGGCGCCAACCACCGCAGCCGAAAAGATGGCGCCGACAAACCAGGCGCCCGCGCGCCTGAGTGGCCGGTCGAGCTGTCGCCCGATCATCAGGAGGACGCCCCAGGCCACCGCAGGCACAAGGCCGATGACGGCGGCAAGGCCGTAAAACTGCATCGTGAGGTCGGCGAAAACCGCACCGGGATATCCCATGGCATTGGTCACGGGGTTGTCCGTCGCATGGCTGAAGCTGGGGTCGGCCACGTTCCAGGTGGCAAGGCTTGCGATGGCGAAGGCCACGAAAGCCAGAAGCGCCAGTCCACCGAACCGGGCCGCCTGTCGGCGCAGAAAGCCCTGCAGCCCGTAAGCATTGTCACCAATGGCAGGAAATACGGAAGACCCGGAACTCATGCGCATTCTCTCCGCTCGCGCGTTCGCGGCAACACAGCGGTCGCCTCATTACCAAGTCTGAAACTAGCCAGCGGAAGGTTAAGACGGCATTAACCATGCCGCCTTCCGCCCAACAAAAAAGAGGCCCGGCGTGAACCGGGCCCCTTTCAGGAGGGCAACCGGCGCAAACGCGCCGATTGCCGGGGTAAGTCCTGGGAGGACACTCTGTGCGCGGCTCTCTGGCCGCAACGGGTTCAGCGACCGTGAACGGCGATGAACTCCGGATAGGCTTCGACACCGACTTCCGCGAGGTCGAGGCCGTTCATCTCGTCTTCGGCGCTGACGCGCAGGCCAACGGTTGCCTTGAGGATCGCCCACACGATGAGCGAGGCAACCAGCGTGAAGACCGCGTAGGCGACGATGCCGATGAACTGCACGCCGAAGCTGGCGTCGCCATTGGTCAGCGGCACGGCAAGCGTGCCCCAGATGCCGGCGATCAGGTGGACCGGAATGGCGCCAACCACGTCGTCGATCCTCAGCTTGTCGAGCATCGGCACGGCGAACACCACGATGATGCCGCCAATTGCGCCAATGATGATGGCCATCAGCGGGCTCGGGGCCAGCGGTTCGGCGGTGATCGAGACCAGACCGGCCAGCGCACCGTTGAGGACGAAGGTGATGTCGACCTTCTTGTAGAGGATCTGCGTCAGGATCAGCGCAGCGACAACACCGCCGGCAGCGGCAAGATTCGTGTTGGCGAAGATACGGCTGATGTCGGACACATCGGAATTGGTACCCATGGCAAGCTGCGACGCACCATTGAAGCCGAACCAGCCGAGCCAGAGGATGAACGTGCCGAGCGTGGCGAGCGCCATGTTGGAACCGGGGATCGGGTTCACCTTGCCATCGCTGTTGAACTTGCCGTTGCGGGCGCCGAGCAGGATGGCGCCGGCCAGGGCCGCCCATCCGCCGACCGAATGCACGAGGGTCGAGCCGGCGAAGTCCTGGAAGCCCATGGCGTCGAGCCAGCCGCCACCCCACTTCCACGAACCCGCGATCGGGTAGATGAAACCGGTCAGCACCACCACGAAGGCGAGGAAGGGCCACAGCTTGATGCGCTCGGCGAGCGTACCGGAGACGATCGAGGCGGCCGTGGCGACGAACACCATCTGGAAGAACCAGTCGGAAGCCACCGAATAATCACCCTCATTGGCCGTTCCGGCTGCGGGCCAGCTATAGCTGGTGAAGGAGCCGATATAGCCCGAGACATCGACATACATGAGGCCGTAGCCGATCACCCAGTACATGATGCCGGCGATGGCATAGAGCACCACATTCTTCAGAAGCTGCATGGAAACGTTCTTGGTGCGCACCATGCCCGCCTCGAGCATGGCGAAGCCCGCCGCCATCCACATGACCAGGAAGCCGCCGATGAGGAACAGCAGCGTGTTGAAGATGAAGGCCGTGTCCGCGACCGTGGCGAACTCGGGAGCCGCTTCCGCGGTCTCCTGGGCAAGCGCGGGAAAGGTAAGAGCGGCAAGGGCAAGGCCGCCCAGCGCCAGCGGACGCGCGGCGCTTGTCAGAATACGGTAGTTCATGGGTTTCTCCATCGGATTTGCGTGCCGCCTAGAGCGCTTCGACGCCGGTTTCGCCGGTGCGGATACGCACCGCCCGGTCGAGCGCGTGGACAAAGATCTTCCCGTCGCCGATCTGCCCGGTACGGGCGGCTTCGGCGATGGCGTCGACGGTCTGGTCGACCAGATCGTCGTCGACGGCGACTTCGATCTTCACCTTGGGGAGGAAGGTCACGGCATATTCGGCGCCGCGATAAATCTCGGTATGCCCTTTCTGTCGTCCGTAGCCCTTTACCTCCGTCACGGTAAGGCCCTGGATGCCGAGGCTGGTGAGCGCTTCGCGCACGGCTTCCAGTTTGAAGGGCTTGACGATAGCCATCACGATTTTCATGGCAGTTCACCTTTGCTTTTGCGGGGTCCCGCGGGTTGCCTGCATCGTCGGTCACCCGCAGGCGGACCGCGACTGCAAAGGAGAATCAAATGCCGTGCCAGTTGCCCAAAGCACGGCTCAAAAGGCGGATTTAAAAGGGAAAAATTTTACACAGAACAAAAATGCCGGGCATCGCCCGGCACTCAAATGCACAATAAATATGCAAAAATTCAGATTTGCCTATTTTGTGCGCACTCGAACGAGTCCCTCCTGAGCCACCGATGCGATAAGGGTTCCGTCCCGTCCGTAGAGACTGCCGCGCGAGAATCCGCGCGCGCCCTGCGCGGAAGGGCTATCCTGCGTGTAGAGGAGCCAGTCGTCCAGCTTGTGCGGACGGTGAAACCACATGGCATGATCGAGGCTCGCCATCTGGATATCGGGATCGAAACCGGAGCGGCCATGCGCGAAGGTCGACGTATCGAGCAGCGTCATGTCGGAGAGATAGGCAAGCACTGCCGCCTGCAGCGCCCGGTTTTCCGGCACCGGTCCCGTTGTCCGGATCCACACATCCTGTCTCGGAGGCAGCTTCTCGCGGCTCGTATAGTGCTCGATCATGACGGGCCGGACCTCGATGGGCCGCTCACGCGCCCAGTAGCGGCGAATGCTCTCGGGAACCTGGTCGCCGAGTTCCTGCAAAAACTCGCGCTGCGTGCGCAGATGGTCGGGCGGCGTGACGCCTTCAGGCATGGGAATCTGGTGATCGAGACCCGGCTCCTCGCGCTGGAATGACGCCGACAGCGAAAAGATCGCATGTCCATGCTGGATCGCCACCACCCGCCGTGTGGTGAAGCTACCGCCATCGCGGATGCGATCCACCTCGTAGATGATCGGCACGGTGGGGTCGCCGGGACGCATGAAGTAGCAATGCAGCGAGTGCACGTGACGTTCCGTTGCAACGGTGCGCTGCGCGGCCACCAGCGCCTGCCCGATCACCTGTCCGCCGAAGACCCGCTGCCACGCCGATTGCGGACTGCGACCACGAAACAGATTGTGTTCCAGTTGCTCAAGATCGAGTATGGCAAGCAGGTCCTGCATGGCCGACATGAAATTGCCCCTCCGGCGCCGATAATATGGTTGCTGAAGGTTTCCAAGATGAAGGTTGGCTTCAAGTCAAGGCAGCGACCCCGCAATCTTTCCGCAAGGCAGCGATCCACCTCCTTGCCGAAAGGCGGGAAACGAATGAAAAGTGGAGCAGACGGGCAATGGCCAGGCGCACGAAAAGCGAAACCCAACGGACCGTGGACATACTGATTGCCGGGGCCGGTTATGTCGGCCTGGCGACGGCGGTGTCCATCTGCCGCGCCCAGCCCGGCCTCAAGGTCGCCCTCGTCGACGCTGCGCCCGAAGGCGTTTGGCAGCGCGATGGACGCGCCTCGGCAATCGCTGCCGCCGCGTGCCGCATGCTGCAGCGCCTCGACTGCTGGAAGGAAATCGAGCCGGAAGCCCAGCCGATCACGGAGATGATCATCACCGATTCGCGCACGTCCGACCCCGTTCGCCCGGTCTTTCTGACCTTCGGCGGCGAAGCGGAGGAAGGCGAGCCTTTTGCCCATATGGTCATGAACCGGGTGCTGAACGGCGCGCTCAGAGCCCGCGCCGCCGAATGTGGCATCGAGATCATCGAAGGCGTTGCCGTGGAGGGCTTCGCAGATCTTGGCGGACATGTGGAAGCCCGCCTTGCCGATGGATCGACATGCACGGCCCGCCTGCTGATCGCCGCCGATGGCGTTCGCTCGCGCCTGCGCGACATGGCCGGCATCAAGACCGTGCATTGGGATTACGGTCAGTCCGGCATCGTATGCACCGTCGCGCATGAACGCCCTCACAATGGCCGCGCCGAAGAACACTTTCTGCCCGCCGGACCTTTCGCGACACTGCCGCTCAAGGGGAACCGCTCTTCCATCGTGTGGACGGAACGCACGGCGGATGCCGAACGGCTGGTGAAGGAAGACGATCTGATCTTCGAACAGGAATTGGAACTGCGCTTCGGCCTGAAGCTCGGCGAAATCCGCGTTGACGGTCCGCGCCGGGCCTGGCCGCTTGGCCTGACGCTGGCGCGAGACTTCGTCAAACCGCGCTTTGCGCTGGCAGGCGATGCCGCCCACGGCATTCACCCGATTGCCGGTCAGGGCCTCAATCTCGGCTTCCGTGATGCAGCCGCCCTTGCCGAAGTGCTGGTTGAGGCCGACCGCCTGGGTGAGGATATAGGCGCGCTCAACGTCTTGCAGCGCTATGAGCGCTGGCGCCGTTTCGACACGGTGCAGATGGGCGTGACGACCGACGTGTTGAACCGGCTGTTCTCAAACGACATCACGCCGGTTCGTGCGCTCCGCGATTTTGGCCTGGGCCTCGTTGAACGAATGCCCGCCATGAAGCGTTACTTCATCAAGCAGGCCTCGGGACTATCCGCAGGGACACCCCGCCTGCTGCGCGGCGAGTCGATCTGAAGCATGCATGGCGCGGTCAGCTGGCATCATCTGACCGTCGCACAAATGCGGAATGCAGAAATACGGAAGAAAGAACAAACGCCACGCCGGAAACAGAAATCGGTCATCAAAAGGAGAAGACCATGGCAATGAAACGGCATGCGAATGTTGTCTGGAAGGGGTCGCTGGTCGAAGGCGCTGGCTCTCTCGATACCCAGAGCGGCGCTCTTTCCGGCCTGCCCCTCGGCTTCAAGGCCCGCTTCGAGGATGAGAGCGGAAAAACCGGCACCAATCCCGAAGAGCTGATTGCGGGTGCCCATGCCGGTTGTTTCGCCATGCAGCTTTCACACATGCTCGCCGGCAACGACACGCCGGCCGAAAAACTCGACGTGCGCGCCGACGTCACATTGCAACCGGCTGCCGGCGGCGGCTTCGAGATCACGAAAAGCGCCCTGACCCTGGTGGGCAGGGTTCCCGGTCTCGACGAGGCGAAGTTCATAGAGATCGCCGAGAAGGCCAAAGCCTCATGCCCCGTCTCCAAGGCGCTGGGAGCCATCGAGGTGACGCTGGACGCCAAATACGGCTGACGACAGATTTGCGATGAAATGCCCCTGCCTGGCGCAACGGAAGGTCGCGCCAGGCACGCACTTCGCAACCAAAAACCGGTTGATGCGGCTAGAATCTCCTTACGAAACAAGTCGTTCGGGAGGAATGACATGCTGCACGCTCACACACCGCGAAACCTCAAGGGCACGCTGCAAAGCTCATCGCTGATCATCGCCGATATCACGGCGGAGGCAGCGCGCCTTGAAGCGTTCGATCATCATGAACATGTCTGGCACGGACGCGACGAAGCGCGCGGACTGAATGCCATCGTCGCCATTCACAATACCGCCCTTGGCCCCGCTCTGGGCGGCACGCGCATGTGGCCGCACGAGAGTTTCGAGGCGGCCTTGACGGACGTTCTGCGCCTGTCGCGCGGCATGACCTACAAGGCGGCCGTCGCCGGCATGCATTTCGGCGGCGGCAAGGCGGTCATCATCGGCGATTCCAGGACGGAAAAGACACCCGCCCTGCTCGAGGCCTATGCGGAAATGCTGGCTGCGCTTTCAGGCCAGTATTACACGGCGGAGGATGTCGGTTTCACGTTGGCAGACGCCGATTTCCTGCGCGCCCGCACCGACAACGTGACCGGCACCACGCTGGGGGGCAGCGGCAATCCCTCCTCCGTCACCGCGCATGGCGTTTTCCTCGGCCTCAAGGCGGCGCTGCGCCATCGCGGTGTGAACGCGCTGGAAGGTGTGACTGTGGCCGTTCAGGGCCTTGGGTCCGTCGGCTGGACCTTGTGCGAGAAACTCTACGCCGAGGGCGCAAAGCTCTTCGTGACCGATATCGACACCGCTCGCGTGGAAGAGGCGCGCCTCAGTTTCCATGCCACCCCCGTCGCTCTCGATGCGATCCTGTCGGCGCCTGCCGATGTTTTCGCGCCTTGCGCGCTGGGCGGCGTGCTTTCGGCCGAGACCATTCCTTCTCTTCATGCCAGGATCGTGGCCGGCGCCGCCAACAACCAGCTGGCACGCCACGAAGATGCCCGCCTTCTGATGGAGCGCGGCATTCTCTACGCGCCCGATTATGTCATCAATGCCGGCGGTCTGTTGAATGTTGCGGCGGAACTGTCTCCCGGCGGGTACGACCGCGCTGCGACCATGGAAGAGGTCGCCCGCATTCCAGCGACGCTGACCGGGATTTTCCAGCGGGCCGAGGCAGAGCGACGACCCACCAACGACATCGCGGCAGAAATCGCCAACGAACGCATCGCAGCGGCACGGGCATCCTGAGATCATCCCGGATACGGCCTTCTCCCGGAGGGGAGGAGGCCGGGCGGTCTATTTCTGGATACCGGTATAGGCGGCATCCCCCCAGACCTGCTTCACACGCGCATCACGCCCACAGCCCTCGCGATAGCCATGATAGGCATCAGACTGCTTCACATAGCCAAAGCGAGTGAGAAGCCGGTTCTCGCCCTTGTAGTAATTCTGATGATAGTCCTCCGCCGGCCAGAAGGGCGCCTTGCCCAGGATCGGCGTTACGACCTTTCCGCCAAGCGCGGTATTGGCCCCTGCCTTCGCTTTTTCAGCCGCCGCCTTCTGAGCGTCATCGAGCGCATAGACGGCCGTTGTGTAGGATTCACCCCGGTCGCAGAATTGGCCGCCGGCATCCGTGGGGTCGACCGAGCGGAAAAAGATTTCGAGCAGGCGGTCGTAACTGACCTTCGTGTCGTCGAAATCGATCTTCACCACCTCCCGATGGCCTCCGGAGGAATAGTTCCGATAGGTGGGGTTTTCCGTCTTGCCGCCGGCATAGCCCGAAACCGTGTCGAGCACGCCCGGCACCTTGTCGAAATCCGCCTCGACACACCAGAAGCATCCACCAGCAAAGATAGCCGTCTGTCTGGCGGCAGCCGCGGGCTGCGAAAATCCTGCGAGGGCAAGAAGGGCGGCCAGAAAGGCCAGGGAAATGTGTCGTCGCATGTAGGTCTCTCCCGTTGCAAGCAAGACCTACCGCGCCCGGCGGCAAATTCAAATCAAGCCGCAACACGCTTGCGTGAGGAGAACCTGTTCAAGCGCGGGAAGGCAGGTATCTGCCTGAAATGCGAGGAGCTTTCATGACGTCCCTGCGGTTTTGCCCTCAGCAAACTCAGGAAGCTCATCGTGCGGATGGCGGATGAGCGGAAGCCGCTTGGCAGAACTTCACGGCCCGGCTTCCGCCGAACAGCTCTTTCCCCCTGGCCACATCCCGCACCGACACACCTCCGCCCGGCCCGCCCGCGTCCTCATCTTGAGCCTGTCGAAGAGGCGAAGGTACGCGCAGACAAATCCGGCACCCTGCATACGTCTCGTGCCCTCGCCCTTCGGCAAGCTCGGGAAACGACCATTGGAACTATGTGGATGGGTGGGCACGCAAATGCGGATGGACAGGCGCCTGCCGTTCGGGAAGGAACGGCAGGCGCACTCGTTGTTTTTCCGCACCATCAAATGCCAGGTGTCTCCACCTGACTGCGCAATGCGCTAGATGCGGCGTTCGACCATCATCTTCTTGATGTTGGCGATCGCCTTGGCCGGGTTCAGCCCTTTCGGGCATGCCTGCGTGCAGTTCATGATCGTATGGCAGCGATAGAGCCGGAACGGATCTTCCAGATTGTCGAGCCGCTCGCCCGTCGCCTCGTCGCGGGAATCGATCAGCCAGCGATAGGCTTGGAGCAGAACGGCGGGGCCGAGATAACGTTCGCCGTTCCACCAATAGCTCGGACAGGAAGTCTGGCAGCAGAAGCACAGGATGCACTCATAGAGTCCATCGAGCTTGACCCGGTCCTCATGGCTTTGCTTCCATTCGGTGGCCGGTTCCGGCGTTACGGTCTGCAGCCAGGGCTCAATGGAGGAAAGCTGTGCGTACGGAACCGACAGGTCCGGCACCAGATCCTTCACCACCGGCATGTGCGGCAGCGGATAGATCTTCACCGTATCCTGCGTGACCTCGTCCATGCCCTTGGTGCAGGCGAGGGTGTTGGTGCCGTCGATGTTCATCGCACAGGAACCACAAATACCCTCTCGGCACGAGCGGCGGAAGGTCAGCGTCGGGTCGATCTTGTTCTTGATGTAGATCAGCCCGTCGAGCACCATCGGCCCGCAATCGTCCATGTCGACGTAATAGGTGTCGACGCGTGGATTCTCGCCATCGTCCGGCGACCAGCGGTAGATTTTGTACTCGCGCAGGTTCTTGGCGCCCTCGGGCTTCGGCCAGACCTTGCCCTGCTTGACCTTGGAGTTCTTGGGAAGGGTAAGTTGAACCATGACGTCCTCGCCTCAGTAAACCCGCGCCTTGGGCGCGATCTTTGCGGGATCGATGCCGCCGTCCTCAGGCTTCAGCATCGGCTCGGTGTGCACCGGACGGTAGGTGAGCGTCACCTTGCCCTTGTCGTTCACATGCGAGAGCGTGTGGACACGCCATTTCTTGTCGTCGCGCTCGGTGAAATCCTCGCGGGCATGCGCACCGCGGCTCTCCTTGCGCGCCTCCGCCGAATAGACGGTGGTGATGGCGTTGGTCATCAGGTTTTCCAACTCCAGCGTCTCCATCAGATCCGAGTTCCAGATCAGCGAACGGTCCGTGACCTTGATGTCCGGCAACTCGCTCCAGACCTCGGAAATGCGCTTGCAGCCCTGCTCCAGCGATTCCTGGGTGCGGAACACCGCAGCGTCTTCCTGCATGGCGCGCTGCATCTTCTCGCGCAGCACCGCCGTTGGCGTGGTGCCGTCGGCATGGCGCAAGCGATCGAAGCGCTCCATGATCTTCTCGCACGCGGTCTCGTTGATCGCCGGAACCGGCGCTTCGCGATCCACCACCTCGCCGGCGCGGATGGCCGCGGCCCGGCCGAAGACCACCAGATCGATGAGCGAGTTGGAGCCGAGGCGGTTGGCCCCATGCACGGAAGCGCAAGCAGCCTCGCCCACGGCCATCAGGCCGGGTGCGACCGCATCCGGATTTTCCTTCGACGGGTTCAGCACCTCGCCCCAGTAATTGGTGGGGATACCGCCCATATTGTAGTGCACCGTCGGCAGAACCGGAATCGGTTCACGCGTCACATCGACACCGGCGAAAATCTTCGCCGATTCGGCAATACCGGGCAGGCGCTCGTGAATAACCGCCGGATCCAGATGGTCGAGATGCAGGAAGATATGGTCCTTGTTCTTGCCGACACCCCGGCCTTCGCGAATTTCCACGGTCATGCAGCGCGAAACGACGTCGCGCGAGGCCAGGTCTTTCGCCGACGGCGCATAACGCTCCATGAAGCGTTCACCCTCGGAATTGACCAGATAACCACCTTCGCCACGCACACCCTCGGTGATGAGGCAGCCGGCGCCATAGATGCCGGTCGGGTGGAACTGCACGAACTCCATGTCCTGCAGCGGCAGGCCGGCACGGGCAACCATGCCGTTGCCGTCGCCCGTGCAGGTGTGGGCGGATGTGCAGGAGAAATAGGCGCGGCCATAGCCGCCCGTCGCCAGCACCACCATCTTGGCGGCGAAGCGATGGATGGTGCCATCCTCGAGGTTCCACGCCACGACACCGGTGCACACACCGTCCGTCATGATCAGATCGAGGGCAAAATACTCGATGAAGAACTGCGCATGGTTTTTCACCGACTGGCCGTACAGTGTGTGCAGGATGGCGTGGCCGGTGCGGTCGGCCGCCGCGCAGGTGCGCTGCACGGGCGGGCCGTCACCGAAATTCTGCATGTGGCCGCCGAAGGGCCGCTGGTAGATCTTGCCTTCCTCGGTGCGCGAGAAGGGCACGCCATAATGCTCAAGCTCGTAGACTGCGGCCGGCGCCTCGCGGGCGAGGTATTCCATGGCGTCCACGTCGCCGAGCCAGTCCGAGCCCTTCACCGTGTCATAAAGATGCCATTGCCAGTGGTCCGGGCCCATGTTCCTCAGCGAGGCGGCGATGCCGCCCTGCGCGGCCACCGTATGCGAACGGGTGGGAAAGACCTTGGTGATGCAGGCCGTTTTGAGGCCCTGTTCGGCCATGCCGAGCGTTGCGCGCAAACCGGCGCCGCCGGCGCCGACAACAACAACGTCAAACTTATGGTCGACATAGGTATAGGCGTCTGCCGCCTTCTTTTCGTTTGCCTGTGCCATAACCGGGTTCAGCCTCCGAAGGCGATCTTGACGAGGGCGAAGAAGGAAACGACGCCCAGGATGATAACGAATGAAATGTTGAGGAGCAGCAGGAGAACCTTCATGCCCTCCTTCTCGGCGTAATCCTCGATGACCATCTGCATGCCGAGTTTCATGTGATAGAGGATCGACAACAGCGCGAGCATCATGATGACGGTGATGACCGGATTGGCCAGAACACCGCGGATTTCCTCATAGGAGGCCCCGTTATAGGTGATCACGAAGCCCACGAAGAAGATCACCAGCGGAATATTGGCAAGCGCCGTCAGGCGCTGATGCCAGAAATGCCCGGTACCTTCCTTGGCCGCTCCCATGCCGCGGACGCGTTTCAGCGGTGTGCGCATGTCACTCATGATCAAAAACCTCCGCGAACAGCGTAGCCGGCGACCCAGATCAGGACCGTCAGGAGGACGGAAATGACGATCGAGGCCTTGGCCATCCTGGTTGAGGTGGCCTTCTCCAGCGCCCGGCCGGTATCCCAGACGAGATGGCGCAAGCCGCCGATTGCGTGGTGAACCAGCGCCCAGGTGAAGCCGAACAGCACCAACCGGCCGAACCACGACCCGTAGACGGCATTGACGAGATCGAAAGCTTCCCTGGAAGCGGCGGCGGCGGCCACCCAGACGACGAAAAGCACAATGCCGAAATAAAGCGCCCCACCGGTGATGCGGTGAACGATCGACATGACCATGGTCGGGATCGGGCGATAAATCTGCAGGTGTGGCGAAAGCGGCCTGGCGTGGATGCTCGTGGTTTTGCTCATGGCTACCCCAATTCGAAACCGGTGTACGACGCGGGTGCCGCGATCACGACATCATACCCTGCCCGCGCCTTCCGGCTGTGGCTTTCTAATGCGCTTTTTGCGGTGCGTCAAAGCCGCAAAAGCGTTCCGGGACCTATATTTACCCCCTACAGGAGAGCTATGCATATAGGCCTTTGGTACTTCAAACGATTGAAGACCTTTGAACGTGGCCAAACAGCCCTTCTTCCTGTTTTTGCGTGAAAAACGACATGCCGATCATGGGCCTCGGTCTTCGTCGCGTTTCCCGGCGCAACTCGCGGTCAGTGGCGCGTCTGACGTCAGAACGGACGCACCCGGCACTAGAGCGTTTCAGTGTTTTACTGAATCGACGGGATTCCGTTTTTGA
>SWCH01002256.1_pt1 | contig 42924 bp, 51 predicted proteins | sample 4690051 | NCBI WGS metagenome assembly SWCH01 (sample SAMN10267282, study PRJNA491770) | bioreactor metagenome | isolation source: DHS bioreactor inoculated with | place: Japan: off Shimokita Peninsula
TATTAATGTCAAGATTATTTTGTACAAATGTGCCAATATTTCTATGTACAGTTTTGCTAATTATCTTTATTAGATATTTTAGACAGAGCAGTCGCTGTTCTATAAGAATTACCTAATATATTTACTATGCTAGAATGATGTACTAATCTATCTAAGATGGCACTAGCTAACATATTGTCCACAAATATTTCACTCCACTCCGATAAGTTTATATTGCTAGTAATTATTGTGCTTTTCTTTTCATATCTTTTATCTATAAGTTGAAAAAACATCTTAGCTTCCATTTCCCCAATAGGCAGATAGCCTATTTCGTCAATTATTAACAATTTATATTTACTGAAATGCTTTATTCTACTATCTAATTTATTTTCTAAATATGCCTTTTTTAGCTGAGAAATTAAGTCTTGGCATTTTATAAAATAAGTACTAAATCGCTTTTTAGCAGCTGCCATACCAATAGAAGTAGCAAGATGAGTCTTACCTACCCCACTATTTCCAATTAGTATTATATTACTATTATTTTCTAAAAACCTTAAACTCTCAAAATCTAAAAATTGTTGTTTGTTTATTTTAGGTTGAAACTCAAAGTCAAAATCTTTCATTTCCTTTAAATGTGGAAATCCTGCTACTTTAACCATTGCATTTGTAGCATTAAAGTTTTTTATTTCTATTTCTTTTGCAGTAAGCTCATAAAGTGCGTCTACTAAGCTTATTTTATCCTCATTTACTTTTGTAATATATTCATCTAGTCTTAAACTTGTCTGAACTAACTTTAACTCCTTTAGGTTCTCACATAACTTCTGATAATTGTTCATTAAATTTCTCCAATTCTTTTAAATGTTTATCTGCATATTCTGAGACATCTTCTTTCCCTTTAAATGTTAATCCTAACATCTTTAAATGATGATCATTGTGATAATTAATCTTTTTTTCTGTTATACTATGGATTGTAATTAGTTTTTTGTTATAATATACATGTAAGTTATTTTCACTAACTTGTATTGTAACATTCTTACCAATTAAATCTGGTGGAGCTGAATACATATTATGCTTGTATTTAAAGAGGCTATTTGTATTCACCTTTGCTTGTACAGTTTCATTTTTGTAAAAAGAACAGATTTTATCATGTGGGAGTGGTAATAGATGTTCTTTTTCTTTGTTAAAAACTAATATAGGTGGTAATCCTGTAGCTTGACATACTCTTGAATTAGCTTCATTTGTGATTACACTCATCTTTTCATGTAATTCTTGTAAATCTTCTAAAACACCATTGTAATTCATAATTTCATCAATTATTCTCATTGGATTTTCAACTTTTGCTTTAGTATTAGGTCTTGCTCTAACACAAGGATATATGCTAAATCCAAAGTCATCAGCAAGTTGCTTAAACTTACTATTTATTTTACCATCTGAATGCTCAGTTCTAGCTTTATCCATCATAGTAGAAGCATTATCAATTACTATTTCTTTTGGTACTCCACCTAATGATTCAAATGCATTAGATAAAAAATCAAATAGATGATTCTGACTTGTTGATGGATATATTGCCCATACCTTGAATCTAGAGGCAGATAAGACTAAGCTACCTACATTTAAAAGTATTTCACTATTATCTTTAAAAGAGAATTTTAATTTCTCTTTCCAGTCAAACTGAGCTTGTTTACCAAAAGGTGTTTCAGATTTCACAGAATCTTTTTTTGCTTTTGGTTTAAAATACTCAGCAAGTTCACTTTTCTTTAAAATGTAGTGATTAAAATTACTACGAGAACATTCAAGCCCATGCTCTCTTACCAGATATCTATAGAGATGAGATTTGTAGTAGAATATCTGCTTGTTTTTTGCTGATAGCAAAGAAGATATAATATCATGATAATCATCTATTTTAGATTTTTTCTCTTTTCTTTCTTTTTCTATGTTTTCTTCATAATATTTTTTAGCTGTTCTCCTATCAACTCCCAACTCCCTTCCTATTTCGCTGAAATTTGGTTTTTCCAAATTATTGACCTCCACTAATGTTTTTAATTTGTTTAAATCTTTTACAGTTTTTATCTCCATTTCTGTATTAATGTTTAAAATCATTTTCATCACCAATTAATACTATAGAGAACTTTGTAAATATTGTACATTAAAATATTGGCAACTTCCTACAATATTATTTTAGCATTTATAATGCCGTTCTCAAATGGCAGAAGGTTGGGCTAAACACTTAGGTTTAGATGTATTGGAAGTATATTCAGCGGGGACAGAAGAGTACCATGAAGTAAAACCATTGGCAAGAGATGTTATGGAAGAAGCTGGTGTTAATATGAATAAGCATTATCCAAAGCTTCTCACTGATATACCAGAAAAAATTGATATTCTTATTACCATGGGATGTAGTGTAACATGTCCATTCGTGCCATGTAGCCATCAAGAAGATTGGGGCTTAGAGGATCCTTCAGGTGGACCAATTGAAGGATTTAGGGAAACAAGGGATATTATTAAAGGAAAAGTTGAAAAACTTATCGAAAGAGTTAAAAAAGGAGAACTATAGTATTTTTAAAAAAAGGATACAACCAATTATCAAATAATTAAATAATAATAAAATTATAAACTCTACACACGACACTACCTTTGCTAAGTATATTAATGGAAAATAAAGAACCAATGTTTTAGCTTGTATGGAGGTAAAATGATGAAACTTAAAAATATTCAAATGAGTTGTTGAAATAATAATGGTATTTCTACTGGGCTAGTAGAAGATGCTTTATGTCCAGCATGTAATGGACATACTCAAAAAGTTAAGACTATAACAGTTAAAAACATTGTGATTGAAAGTCTTATTAATAATATAAAGGATGAGAATTATTACATTTGCTTAAATGAAGATTGTGATATGGTATATTTTAATTCAGCAGGGGACTCAGAATTTAAAGTTCAGGATATGAAGATCCCAATATGGTTTAAAAAGGAAGCCAAACCTAAATACATATGTTACTGTAATGAAGTAACAGAAGATGAAATTATTAATGCTGTTATAAAAGATGGTGCAAAAAATATAAAAGATATTATTAGAATAACAGGAGCTATGAAAAAATGTGAATGCCAAATTAATAATCCTTTGGGCAAATGCTGTAGTTCTGCAATTCAAGAGACTATCAATAAAGCAATGGGCTTAAAATAGATAACTAAGCTCAACTAAACTAAACTTAATAAAACGCGTTAGTAGATTAATATGATAAAACAAGTAGGGTGGAACAGAGTTGTCCTAGCCTACGAAATAGTTGGTAAAATGGTCATGTCATGTAGGGGCGGACGACTCTATCTGAAAGATATATAGAAATAATTCAAAATAAAATTCACGAAATCATCCCTTCAATCATATCATGTATAGAAGGGGGTGATTTTTTTGTTCCCGAAGAAGAGATTAGGACGAAGAAAAGGAAATTTTAAAGCATTTATTAGTTTAATTGTTATAATACTCGTTATCATCTATGGTTTTATGTTTGTGGACAAAAAAGTTAAACCTTCTGTACTAGCTATTGCAGAGGTGAAGGCGTCTGTAACTTTATGGCAACCTCTTGGGGGTAAGTAGGAGAGAGAAAGACCTAAGGGGGAACCCCTTGAAATTACTAGATAATGACACCGAATTATGGTTTTTACAGTTGTATATTGAATATAATTTTTAATCATTTTTAGTAGTACAGGAATGCCAATGGCAAATACAAAATACTATAATTCCACACAAATTAGATAGAATTGCTTTAATGGGAGTTGAGTATAAAGATGATATGGAAATCATCTTTTTTTAGTGGGCAAAATTATTACCATATGCTGGATTAATAGAACTTAAGGTAATATAATGTAAGAAGATATTGATAAGTTTTTTACAAAAACTAGAGATTTAGCTTCTTCAGTACATTCTTAGTAACCGTCATTAGGAATGTGGCTTCATGTAAAAATATATAACAGATTGGAACAAAACCACTATGTTATATATCCTATTAGTGAGACTAATTATGAGAGGTGTGGTTCATTAGTGAACTGGTTTTGCTAAAGCAAAACATCGAAGCTTCAGGTGGAGACTCTACTCCACCTGAAGCAGAAAAAATTATTCCCCCACTTATAGAAGTGGGAGTCTTAAAAACTGATAAAAATTTGGTGCTTTGTAAAAAAAAGAGGTGTATTTACTTTGGAATTAAGAAACATGAATAAATGAATATACGCTAAAATACACGAGGGGGGAATGGTTTTGTTAAGACTCTATAAATGCTTATTGATAATAATTACAATCATAGTTCTAACTGTTGGATGCAGTCAAGACAGTAATAGTGATAAAATTGCCTATATTTCAGCAAACCCTCATTCTCAATACGAGGCCACATTCAAAGATCTAAACCTTGGAGTCTTATTTGACTTTAAATTTAAACTTTATAATGCAGATAAGAGTTGGGTTAAATTATGGGTAGAAGCATATAAGGATGGAGAAAAAATAGAAACCTCTCCTATTACTCAACTTACCTATGGCTTAAATCCAAATAATATTGAAGAGGGGAGTTTGGGCTTTGGAATTATCAATCCACTGGGTGATGAACCACAAGTGCTACTGTATTCACCAGGAGTAAGGACAAATCTCCAAAGTATTGAGAATATATTATTTAAGTCTGATATTAGTGGTACATGGGATTATGCCATTGGGAATGAATCAACGGGTTTAGAATACGGGGAAGAAAAAGTATTGGCAGTATATAGACAATTTAAACATGCTACTAAGATTTATGATTATCAAGACATAGATTCCATTAATAAAATGAAGGAAGAAGATGTAATGGTACTTTTATTTAAGATAAGGATAGATAAGAGTAACGAAAATGGTGAGCAATAATAAGTAGAAACAATCGAGGAGGAAAAAAATGAATGAAGTTAAAGTACTGGGGATAGATTATTTTACTATTTTTCTAGTTTTTGGAGGCGTACTAGGACTAATATTTGGATACTTAAAAAATAAAGGATTCATGTTATGGGGTAAAGAATTTAAAAGTGAAAGTGTGAGAAAAACATTTTTAAGAAGTAATGCTACTCATGATATTGTACAAGGTATTGGTTTTCTAATAGCGGCACTATGGAATGAAATATTAAAATCTAATAGGTATAGCTTGCTGATTACATTGTCGGTATTTATGGTGATTAACGGAATAACTACTTATATAAGGTCAAGAAAGTTCAGTTAATAAAGTAGGGTTGTTGAAGAAGGGAGATATAGAAAATAAGATAATCATTTTATCTATAATAAAGGGGGCAGCATATGCAATACTATTCACAAAAAGAACTTGATGATGCGTTGCGACTTATAGCTTCTACTATCAGCAAGTGCGAAAAGATGAAATTTAAATTTGCAGCTTGCCTATCTGCATTATTCTTATGCTGTGAAACAGTTACCTTATGAAATGAATAACTTAGGAATAAGATTTATATATTAGGAGTGAAACAATGAGATTATTAAATATTTTAAAAAATATATTGATCGTATTTATGTTCATATACGGCTTACTTACATTACAGATTCCATATAAAGTAGAATTTGATAAATCTATGGCTGAAGAAATTTTGAAGGAAACATATAGACCTTTAGAGGAGTTTGTAAAAGGCTTAACTCCCATAGAGGGGGAGGAATTATATTTAATACCAAAGGGTATTAGAAATGAAAAGGATTTTGTAAAATTATTTGATAATAGGATAGAAGACAGAGTGGCAGAAAATTTTTTTGAGCGCTTAACTGTTGAAAAACAAGGAGTAATATATGTTGATAAAAAGGTATATATACCTAACATATATGCAGAAAATAGCATACTAACAGATTCTTACATAAAGAAAAGGAAAAGTGTATATTCTTTTATTTTAAATAGAGATGATGTTGAAGGAAAGCTTATAATTAAAGAAACATGGGATGCAAATGGAATGTGGGATAGGCGGAGTAACTACTTTATTAAGAATGAAAATGGAGAATGGATATTAGAATATTTTAATGGAATAGCTACCCGTAAATTTGCAAACTCAAATACTAATCCATGGAGTACTTATTAAAATAGATTAGTAGCAGGTATGTTGATAAATATCGAAGCAATAGTAGTGCTTATTTGCTTATTAGAGATGAGAATTAATATGGTTGAGATACCATTTATTCCAGGAAATTTTGTTCTTTTAATTATATCTATAGTAATTGCAAGATTTTATGGGATAGTAGCAAATAATATAGGTGACCAAATTAGGAAACTTTTTATAGGTTTATGGCAAAAGGTTAAGAACAAATATTATCAACTTAAGCTCTAAGATACATTCTTCTTATACTGCTAAGAAGCAAAAGACTCACATTTGTTTCGTATGATCTTTGTTAGATAGAATATTACACACTACAGTATAAGGAGGAGCAAATTTGGAAGATGTGTTAAGTGTATTTTTTCGTTAATAGTAATACTTTCTTGTTTTATAACAATTGGGGAATGTGTACCACCATAAATAATAAAATGGAAATTGATTTATAAATATTCTTTGAAAAGAATTATTAAAGAATAAAAAATATAGGGGTTTAAAATTAATATAGGGGTGGGCATAGTGAAACTTGTATTATTTATAATGATGATGATAGGTGTTTTTCTACCAGTTTTAATTGTTTATATATTTGATAGATTGTTTCATTTAAAAATAAAACTAGTAAGATTATTTAAAACAACTAAAACATACAAGACTACAATACTAATTACTTCATTGATTCTCTATTTATTGTATATATTAATTCTTTTTCTTGCTGATAAATCACATTTATATATCACAGGTTTTGCAATAATCTTTGTGTATCATTATTTGAATTTTATTCCAGAAAGACATTAATTTGTTGAAGATAAGGGATATGGAATATTACATAACGAAACAGATTCAAAGGATGTAGTTCAGGATACTTTTCTAACTGCTGATGCTAGAATAAATTCCGTTCAAAATATCATTGATTCTATTAAATATGTGAAGTGACTTACTTGCTAAGAATGTATAATCTATATTTATGACTTTGAAATAAAGTATAGAAATTTTTAAAATTCTGTTGTTTTTTAGAAAGGATGTAATGACATGTTCAATACCTTAACAATATTTTTAGGGAGTATAATTATTCTCTATGGGTGTGTCTTACTGACAGGGAAAAGATTTATGATAAATAGACTATACGAAGGATTTTTCACCTTTTTTATTGTAATGCTAAAACCGACCTTAGATCTTTACGAAATGCGGTATGAATTCATTAAAGCGGTTAAAAAGGATTCTGGACTATATTTACTGCCTATTTTACTATTAGCATTAATAATATTAATTATACAAAGAACTAGACATAGATATATAATAGCTAATGCTAACTCTAAAATGATATCGGCAACTATAACAGATATCTTAAAAGAAAAAAACATCTCATATGAAGAAGCTATAGATAATGTAACTCTGTTAGATTATGATAACAAAAGAATATCATACAAACAATCAATGAACTCAGTAGATGTTGATTTGGATGATATTCAAACCATAAACTTTTATAAAGAACTAAAAGAAGAATTAAGAGGCAGAATTAAAGGAATAGATTTAAAAATATTTCCTAAAGCAGGATTTTTCTATATGACCACGGGTATAGTGTATATAATTTTAATGCAATATCTATATTCTAGATGATGGAACTGTGCAAATAGAGGTGGATAAGATTTGAAGGAGGTCCTATGGAAAAAAAGTTGAAATGTCTAAGGTGTGGTAATGAAATGGTATTTATCAGCGGCGAAAAACTACAGCTGGGGGAGAGTGGAATACCTTTCTCCAATCTCGTTTCTGGTGCATTAGAGGTGGATATTTATCATTGTACAGTTTGTGGAAAAATAGAATTTTATCATATGAAGGATGAGCTTATCAAAAAGATTCAATGCCCTAATTGTGGAAAAATTCATCATAGAGATTACCCCAAATGCCCTTTTTGCAAGCATAATTATAAATCTAAATAATTATGTATTCATCTGGAAAAAAGATGGTAGAGGAATTAATTCTTTATGGAGGGTTACATGTGGAAATTCATTGGTGCTTTATCTCTTATAATAGGAGGGCTTATAGGCTTATTACTAAGTTTTATAATAAAACCGAAAAACTTAACCTTTATAGATGAGATCTCACTTAAAAAGTATCTAAAATATAAAAAACTTTTGGGTGTTTTGGTGGGAGGAAGCTTTGTTCTAATAGGAATATTGTATAGTATAGATCTACTCATGCCTGAAAAAACTGGAATTATTGTAGCTATAATTTATTTTGTAAGTAGAATTTTGGAAGGGCAAATTTTTATGGGATAATAGCAAATTATATGGGTGACCAAATTATGAAACTTTTTATAGGTTTATGGCAAAAGGTTAAGAACAAAATATTATCAATCTAAGCTCTAAGATACATTCTTCTTATACTGTTAAGAAGCAAAGACTCATAGTTGTGTTGTATCATGACATAAGGCGTAACAGGAGGAAAGAGTGTAACACAAAATTAAGAGGTGTTAAATTAAATGAATAATAAACGAAAAACTCCTATGAATGAAAAGAGAATTATTGAAGAGTTTCAGAAGCGAGAGAGGAATATTTCTATAGTGACTGGAGTGGTTGTATTTTTAGGTCCTATGATTTTGGGAATTTTGTATTTTGCAAGTTATTATAAGGTAATCCCAGATAGATTTATATTGTTAGTAGGCATGATGCTATTAATACCACTGTTTTTTATAATTATTTCTAGAAGATGTCCAAATTGCGGAGCTTTTATGAATAGATATCGGATATTTCCAAAAACTTGTCATAAATGTGGTGCCAAATTAAAATAATTAATAAATTGTATATCCATAAGATAAACAATTGAACACTTTCCATTATAGGTGAAATAGTAGAAAATATTAGAGGAGATTGTATGAGGATAACAATGAAAAAGAGGTTAATAGTTGTATTACTACCGCTAATGGTTTAATACGATAAAAATCATAGGAATTTTATTTGTGGCATAATGGAGGTTGTTATAGGATGGGAAAAAAGAAAACTATTGGTATTGTAATATTTATTCTAATATTACCGTTGTATATAGGGGGGTGTAGTACAGAAAACAATTTTAGTTTAAGAGATCTAAATGAATTGAAGATGGGAGACTATTTGACTTTTGGTAAGTATAATGATGTTCCTATAATTTGGAGAGTTATAAATATAGATATTGAGGGCAATCCTATGCTTTTTTCTGATAATATTTTGAGTTTAAAAGCCTTCGACTCCAGTGGCAATTATCATAAAGAAAAGGATAGACAAACATATGGAAGTAATTACTGGCGAAATTCTAATATTAGACAATGGTTAAATAGTAGTGAACAATCAATAAAATGGATACAAAATGCTCCATCGAATAGACATCTTTTAGCAGAATTCGCTCCTTACGAGTACGAAAAGGGATTTCTAGCAGATGGTAATTTCACAGAAAATGAACGGCTAATTATTAAACCAGTTAATCACAAATCTATATTACATGATGTTGATAAATATAAAAAACAAGGAGGCTCAGAACATATCATACTAGATTCTGATATTAGAACATTGATACAGAACTACGATAGTTCGTATTACGAGAATATAGAAGATAAAGTGTTTTTATTATCTATAAAGGAATTATATGAATATGTTTGGAAAAATAAAAAAATACTAGGTGAGGATTATTATATCGGAAAACCTACAAACGAGGCTGTTGAGCTATCACCAGAGAAACATCCTGATTTAAGCCATGATTCTAATTGGTATAGTTGGTTACGAACCCCTGACACTTCAAATTCTGGGGCTATTGTACGCAATATACATAATGATGGAAAAGTCTTTAGTTATTTTGCATATACTGGACCTTTTGGCGGTATTAGGCCTGCTCTAGTATTAGATTTATCGAAAATAACAATCAGTTCAGGTATAGGTATTGAGTCTAAGCCTTATATTATTGAGGGAGATTCATAGGCTGATTTCCAAACTCGAAAGAATTGCCAATGCAGTAACCTTTTTAGCTATAACAATGTAAGCGTCAATTCCAGCATGTTAACTCTGATCATAGTAGATTAAAGCAATGGATACTTAGATTTAAAGGGGTTGCCAGTAAATATCTTAACAATTACCTGATTTGGTTTCAATTTGTAGATGGTAAATTCTACGAAGCAATGATTAGTAAGATAAAGGAGATGCTTACTATTCCTTGCATGTTTCCTGTGCATGAAACCTATAAATCTATTCGCTTATCTAAATTCAAGGTGTAAATAAATCATTTAAAACAAAAAAAGGGGGAAGTTTTTTGAAAAGTATCAAATTTTTTTTAGGATGCTTGACTATTTTGGTATTATTATTAACTATAGGTTGCTCAAATAAGAAAGTGACACATCATAATTATACTTTTAGAGGACAAAGTGAAAATTGGATGGGAGAATTTAAAGTAATTGCAACAGAAACTTTCACTAAAAAGGATGTAGTTGAATATGATTCAGAATCAGAAGAATTTTTCACCTTAACTTATAAAGGGGATATAGAGCAATTGCAATCTGTGGAGGAATTTAAATATAGATATGAAAAACTCTATGGTGCAGGAAGCCAAAGTAAAACAGGTCCTCCCGAAAAAGTAATGGTACGCCGAACAAAGAATAAGGGTAATGCCATAGTAAGGAAAGATGAGGTAATAAAAGTAATAGTAGAGGTCGATGGAAAAACTGAGACCTTTGAACTTATCAATATAAACAATGACTAATCTATAATAAAATGGAAACATTGAAGATTTCCATTTTATTAATCATAATAGCAACACAACTCTTTAACACAGCCTAAAATTATAATTGATTTAGATGAGTTACGATAGTTGAACAGATATTATGCATTCTTCTTAAAATACGATCTAATAAAAATAAAATTCACGAAATCATCCCTCTAATCATATCATATATAGAAGGGGGTGATTTTTTTGTTCCCAAAAAAGAGGTTTGGTAGGAAAAAAGGAAATTTTAAGGCATTTATCAGTCTAATTCTTATTATACTTATTTTTATTTATGGCTTTATGTTTGTGGACAAAAAAGTTAAACCTTCTGTACTAGCTATTGCAGAGGTGAAGGCAAGAGAAATTGCTACTAGAGCAATAAATGAATCTGTTAATTCTAAGGTGTCAGAGGACATAAAGTATCAAGACTTGATATTTATTAGGACAGATTCTGAAGGAAATGTAACTATGATGCAGGCAAATACTGTTATGATGAACAGACTAGCATCTTCGGTGGCATTAACCATACAAGATAAAATAAAAAGTATAATTACCCCATCGGTGGAAGTTCCTTTAGGAAATATTTTTGGAAGTCAGCTTCTTGCCCAATACGGACCTAAGCTGGATATTAAAGTCACCCCTATTGGTATGGCAAAGGTAGATTTTAAAACAGAATTTGAACATTCTGGTATAAATCAAACTAGACACAAAATATATCTTGTAGTAGAAACACAGGTTAAAATAATAATTCCTTTCTCATCTAATACAACGACTGTTGAAACATCTGTCCCTATTGCAGAGACTATTATAGTAGGAAAGGTACCTCAAAATTATATATATGTACCAGAAGATGAATTTTTAAACGTAGTGCCCAATGGGAATTAGAAGTAAAAAGCTGTCATTGCATATAATATGACAATTTTGCCTATATTGACGATTTTACTTTTGAAAATATATAATGAGGGTATAATATAAGATGTATATCGTGATATTTATCTGATAGGCAACAGCTCTAATACTTTCACGTATATAAGTAGTATATAAGAATTGTACAGCCACTTGATGGATTCAACTAAAATTCATCTAAATTAAGTTTCACTTTATAGAAAGCAAAAACAAAGGAAAAAAAGGTTGGTGAAAAAGTTGGAAAATAATCAAAATGAAATAGTAAAAGACATATTACAAAGAGCTATTCTTGTAGGAATAAACACGGAAAGTAAAGATGCAGTTACTAGCATTGAAAATTCTATGGACGAGTTAAAGGAGTTGACTCAGGCAGCAGGGGCCCAAGTACTACATACAATGATTCAAAATAAACAAAAGATTGATTCAGCATATTTTATTGGAAAGGGTAAGATGGAGGAGGTAAAAGTTTTAGCTGATGAGATGGATGCAAACATTATTATTTTCAATGATGAATTGTCAGGGGCTCAAATAAGAAATTTAGAAGAATATATTGAATTAACAGTGATAGATAGAACTACATTAATATTAGATATTTTTGCACAGAGGGCTAAGTCCAAAGAAGGAAAGCTTCAAGTAGAGCTAGCTCAATTAAAATATAGACTTCCAAGGTTGGTAGGATTAGGTCGTTCTTTGTCTAGGACAGGTGCAGGAATAGGTACTAAAGGCCCTGGAGAAAAGAAACTAGAACTTGACCGTAGACATATTTTAGATAGAATTAGTGATATAAAAAGTGAAATGGAAGATATTAAAAAAGTTAGAGAGGTACAGAGAAGTAAAAGAAAGAAAAGTGAGATTCCAATTGTGGCATTAGTAGGATATACTAATGCAGGTAAGTCAACAATTATGAACAAATTAATGGAATTAAGTGGCGGACAAGAAGAAAAGAATGTTTATGCTGAGGATATGTTGTTTGCAACTTTAGATACTTCTCATAGAAAAATGATCTTGCCTTCAAAGGACGAATTTATTCTTATAGATACAGTAGGGTTTGTTAGTAAGCTCCCTCACGGTTTAGTAGATGCTTTTAAGGCCACTCTTGAAGAGGTTCAACATGCAAATTTACTACTTCATGTAGTTGATGCTACAAATGAGGATTATGAAATGCAGATTAAGGTTACAGATAGTGTATTAAAAGAAATGGGCGTAACTAAAAAACCTACTATTACCATTTATAATAAAACTGATAGAGTATCTGAAACCCCTAATTACTTACCAACAGGAGAAAATACAGTTCATTTATCAGCTTTAAAAGATATAGGTATAGATGATTTACTTAAAAAAATTAAAGAGGCTTTATTTAACGATTACAAAGAAGTGTCCATTCTACTACCATATGATAAAGGAAGTATAGTTTCTCACTTATGTAATAAAACGAAGGTGTCTAGTACAGAATATCTTGAGAATGGAATTAAGCTGGAAACTTTTTTAGGACCAGTGGATTATAATAAATATTCACAGTATATTATTTCAGATGAGAAATAAAGTGAATTTAGAAAAAAGACTAAGAATAGCTATTGAAGCATTTCTTTAGTCTTTTTTACTACATTAACAAGATTAGGGTAGGTGTCTATAGTTCCTTTTGCAACTATAGGTCTACCAAATTTCACCCACTTTAAGCGCCTAGATGAAAATCCTCCGATTTTCATTAATGTATTAACACAAGGAAGGGTATCAACAAGCAATAGATCGTTAGGTTTATTTCCTAGTATTGACCACATATCTGTAATAACAGATAAAATTATTTTAGGTTCAAATTGCCTACTAAGAGTATAAACTTTATTTCCAAATTCATCTGTACCTCGTAAAATAATTTTGCCTCTATCAATTTTTTCCAGTGTATCATAAAAAGGAATATTTAACAGATCATATTTACTAGGGATATGGTCCATAGGTAACATATTGAGATGTATAGCTGCAGCAGTAGGCGAGGAATGAGCCCCTCCTACACAATGATAAATTATATGCAATATAAACACTCCTAAAATAGATTTTTTGAGACGTAGTATAGGGAAAGTGCGACGTAAACGTCGCAGGTTAAGGTTGAGGTTTAGGTTAAAACATAAAAACATAATGGTACGTGTGTAGGGGGGGATGCCCACATCACCCCGCGGGGATATACGCATTCCCGGGTCGATGTGGGCATCGACCACTACACCAGACAACGGTAGGGGCGACCTGTGGTCGCCAGGATTGAATGCCAAAACCAAGGCGACCACAGGTCGCCCCTACAGGATATGTTTATGAATATCCGTGCCATGTGTCAAACCAGTCTTTGCTCTTGATTTTAACCTTAGCCTTATCCTTAACCTGCGACGTTTGTGTCGCATTATCCCTATTATATGTAATAAAATAATTAAATATTATGGATAAATAATGCATTATTTTCAAAATAATAGATATAATAATTATAAATAAGTTAAAATTATTTAATATAATAATTTTCTGAATTGTCTTGAAAAGCGACAACTTATAGTATATCATAATATTAACTACTATTAAGGGAGGAATGCCTCATGCTTTTTAGAAATTGTGCAGGTGGTGTGGTTTTTTACGAAGACAAAGTATTAATTTTAAAAAATGAAAAAGATGAGTGGGTGCTACCTAAGGGTGTAATTCGTAATGGAAATCTCTCTAGAGATGTGGCGTTAAACCGAGTAAGTGAAGAAGCCGGTGTAAATGCTGAGATAATCTCTTCTGTGGGAGAAACCTGTTACGAATTTTTTTCTTTAACTAGACAAAAACCAGTTTGTAATGAGATTACATGGTATCTAATGAAAACAGATGATGACAACTGTCAGTTAAAAAAGGAGCTAGGTTTCAAGGATATTGGATTTTATCCTATAGAAGAGGCTTTAGAAAAAATCACTTATAATCAAGATCGTGCTTTAGTTAGTCTTTCCCATAGAAAATATAAAGAGCTTGTAGGTATGGAATTAATGGTATAATAGAATTAGAGAAAAGGGGCACAGAATTTAGTGCCCCTTTACCATTGATTTTAGGAGGAAGAACTAATGATAAAAAAATACAAGACAATATATGAAAAAGCTGAAGTTGAAAATATTATTGAAAAATCAAAATTTATAGGATATGTAAAACCTATTGAAAATGAAGATGAAGCTATTGAGTTTATAGAAGAAATTAAAAGCTTACATAAAAATGCTAATCACAATGTACCTGTATATGTATATGGAGAAAATTATGAAATTCAAAGATATAGTGATGATGGAGAGCCGTCAGGTACTGCTGGAGTTCCAGTATTAGAAATGCTTAAAAAAGAGGAGATAAAAAACACTGCTATTGTCATAACCCGATATTTTGGAGGAATAAAGCTAGGAACTGGTGGATTAGTAAGAGCATATACTTCAACAGCTAAATTGGCACTCTGTGAGGCAAAAATAATTGAAAAAGTATTGCATGATTTGATTAAAGTTAGATTAGAATACTCCATGTTAGGAAAAGTTCAAAACTTCATTTTAAGTGAAGGATACTATCTTAAGGATACTACCTTTGATGATGCTGTTAATATATATATATATTCAGAAGTTGATAAAACACAGTCACTTTATAATTCAATCACAAACTTAACTAATGGAAATGCTATTTTATCTAAAGAGGAAACTGATTATCTAAATATGAGCGATGGGAAAATTATAAATAAATAGCAATTATTGTTTTTGGACTTATTTTTAGGGTATAATAAAAATTATCCGATGGCTAAAATCTCTATGACTTCCGTTTCTCTAAGTAGGAGATAAGAGCTGTATGGCCTTAGGATAGGTTCAACTAAATTGCGCTGTAGTTAAAATTCCATCAGAATTAAGTGTCACTTTATATTAGGAGGTGTAAAAGTATGGATATGGAACAATTAAAAAAGGATATGCTTGGTAAAAAGGTTTGGGCAGTTATAGGGGTTACTCCCAACAAAGAGAAATTTGGATATAAAATCTATGACAAGCTTAAAAACAGAGGTTATGAGGTTTATGGAATAAACCCTAAGTATGATGAAATAGATGGGGATAAATGTTATTCCAGTGTAGGTGACTTACCCAAGACTCCAAGCTGTATTAGTATGGTAGTACCCCCAAAGGTTACAAAGAGCAACCTAGAAGATGTTGCCCAGGCTAATATTAAGAATGTATGGTTTCAACCAGGTACTTTTAATGATGAAGTTATAGAAGAGGCTAAATCAAAGGAATTAAATATTGTATATAATGATTGCGTACTTGTTGCCCTTGGCTAGAAAAGTCGTACTATTTTTTAGTACGATTTTTATCTTTCCAGAAAAACTCATATAATCCCATAACAAATAAAAAAACTCCAAAAAGTTTTCTAAGAAGCTGTGATGGAAGATTAACAGCCAATAAAGCACCAACTATAGAACCAACTACTCCAAAGATAATAAGTGGAAGACAGAGTTTAATTTCAATTGACTTATTTTTAAAATGGGTTATAAGTGCAACGGTAGCCATGGGAATAAAGGAAATAAGATTTACACTTTGTGCTTGTTGTTGTGTTAAATCAGTAAAAAAAATCATTGCAGGTATTAGTATAGTTCCTCCTCCTATTCCCATGCCTCCAATTATTCCGGAAAGAAATCCAATTATGACTAAAATCATTTAAAACACCATCCTTATGGCTGCAATTATCATAAATAAGGCAAATACTTTTCTTAAGATATGTTCAGGAACTTTATTTAGTAGTCTAGCACCTACAAATCCACCAACAACACCACCTAGAATAACTTTAAATGTCACATCCCATGCAATTATTCCATGTTTTAAGTATATTATAGTGCTTATAATAGAAAGAGGTAGTATTACAGAAATAGCTGTAGCATGGGCTTTATGTTCTGAGACCCCCAATAAAAAAAACATTCCAGGAACTAAAAGAGTGCCACCTCCTGAGCCGAAAACTCCATTAACTAAACCTGTTATAAGACCTAGTAGTATAAATTTTATTTTAAAAACTTGTTTTTTCAAGAAAATCACCCAGACATTATTATTTTTTAGAAATTACATACAATACTATATATAGTTTTATCATTAAAGTTAATTTTATTATATTGACTGCAGAAAAAATATAGTATAAAATATAAATACGGATATTCCGATAGGAAAAGTATGAAAAGGAGGATTTTAAAAATGAAGGTTGTAAATAGTATCACCGAATTAATAGGAAATACACCTATGGTTAAGTTAAGAAATTTGGTTAGCAAGAATGGTGCAGAAGTTTACTTAAAGTTAGAGTTCTTTAATCCTGGAAGTAGTGTAAAAGATAGAATAGCACTTAGAATGATTGAAGCAGCAGAAAAAGAAGGAAAATTGAAAAAGGGTTCAATTATAGTGGAGCCTACTAGTGGTAATACAGGAATAGGACTTGCTATGATTGGGGCTGCAAAAGGATATAAGGTTATATTGGTAATGCCAGAAACTATGAGTATAGAAAGAAGAAAGCTATTAAAAGCTTTTGGTGCAGACTTAGTATTATCAGATGGAACAAAAGGCATGAAAGGTGCTATAGATAAAGCAAATGAAATGGCAAAACAAAATCCAAATTATTTTATGCCACAACAATTTGAAAATAATGCCAATCCTCAAGCTCATAGAGAGACAACAGCTATTGAAATTTTAGAGCAAACGGATAAAAAAATAGATATGTTAGTTGCAGGAATAGGTACAGGAGGAACTATTACAGGCTTAGGAGAGGTATTGAAAAAAGAAGTGGACAATATAAAAATCATTGGGGTAGAACCTTCAGGTTCACCAATACTTTCAGGTGGAGAAGCAGGACCTCACAAGATACAAGGTATAGGAGCTGGATTTGTACCAGATATATTAAACTTAGATGTAATTGATGATATAGTAAAAATAGAGGATGAAGTTGCTATGACCACTGCTAGACAAGTTGCAAGAGAAGAAGGAATATTAGTTGGAATTTCTTCCGGTGCTGCCATATATGCAGCTATTCAAAAGGCAAAAGAAATAGGTTCGGATAAGCGTATAGTGGTTATTGTAACAGACTATGGTGAAAGATATTTAAGTACTCCGCTGTATGATTTTGACTAATTGAAAAAAAGTGCATATATATGCACTTTTTTTCAATTTAATAGGATTTTCCTGATATAACCAACTTATTTTTGTGATATAATAATTAAAAAAATAATTAAAAAGGAGAGCAATTCATGGATAGAACAATACAAGAAAAAATCGACTTAACAATAGAATGGCTCAGACAAAAGGTTAAAGAATCAAATACAAAAGGCTTAGTTGTTGGTGTTTCAGGGGGAATTGATTCTGCCTTAGTAGCATTTCTAATTCAAAAAGCATTTCCCGAAAATTCTATAGGAGTTATACTACCATGTAAAAGTAATTGTAAAGATAGAGAAGATGCTATAAAGGTAGTTGAAGTTGCTGGAATTAAACATGTGGAAGTAGATCTAAGTGAGGCTCATGATAAGCTATTTAATAATGTATATGAACAATTTAATGAAAAGGAAGATTTAAACTTGAAATTAAGTGATGCTAATTTAAGAGCAAGGCTTAGAATGAGTACTATTTATACTGTTGCCAACTTACTTAATTATCTTGTGGTTGGAACAGATAATGCAGCAGAGCTTTATACTGGATACTTTACTAAATACGGAGATGGTGGAGTAGATATTCTACCTTTAGCACATTTAAGAAAAAGTGAAGTATACGATTGGAGTAGGTACTTAGGAGTACCTCAAAGTGTCATTGATAGACCTCCGTCTGCAGGCTTGTGGGAAGGTCAAACAGACGAGGATGAAATGGGTACAACTTACTCTATGGTAGATAAGTTTTTATTAGGGGAGGATATACCTAGTAAAGATAGAGAAATTATTGAAATGCTACATAAACGTACTGAGCATAAACGAAATGTTCCTGTTGCACCTCCAGTTTATTAATTTTATTGTATTAACACAATGGTTTTGTAGTGAATAAATTTTAAAATAAAACACATAATAATATTAAATACAGCAAGCATGAAGGTGAAAATCTAGGACTTAGTTCGAATCTTTACAAAATAAGATACTTTAAGATCCTTCGTGCCCTGTGTTTTTTGTGTTAATAAAAAAGATGCTATAAAATTTATACCGTTTGGGATTGTTTAAAAAACTCTTTGTTTTTGTCATTTTGAATGAAACACAGTGGAATGAAGAATCTTGAATATCTTTCAAATATTAAGATTCTTCGTTACACTCAGAATGATATTTTTAAGAATTTGTCATATTAATTGACTTTTTAGGCAATATAAAAGATGCTACAAACTTGTAGCATCTTTTTTTTATATTGAACTTTTTAAATCATCGTGCATAAGTATAACATTTTTCATCACAATAGAGCCATTAATTTTAATTAGATTAATATCTTTTTTATTTAAAGATTTTTGAAGGTTATTAACTGAGGCATCAAACTTATCTGAAGTTGATTTAGATTTATTTTCAATCAACTGGGATTTTAGACTTTGAGACTGTTCCTTTATTTTATTTAAGCTTTCTTGAGCTTTACTGTAGTTAGATACAGCTGAGTTTAAAACAATGTCTCTGACAAGATATTTTAAAGTATATACTGATGGTGGTATATCTTTTTTAAATACCATCATAAATTTCGGGAGATAAACTGTCAGTTTATTTGCAGTAGCAATAGTAACTAAATAGTTATTTGCGATTCCATGATTTGTAAGATTATCTAAGGTGTCCTCGAACTCCAATATAACTTCAGGAGACATACCTTGTTGTATAAGTAATGGTTCTAAAACATTCCACTTATCATGAACGCCTTTTATTTTGGTATTAATATTTTTCCAAGTTTCAGATATATCTTTTGGAGGTTGTTCTTTTTCGCCTTGATCTTGCTCAGAGGAGGTATTTTCTCTTTTAAGTATCTCGTCAAGGATACCTTCTTGGATAGTCATAGGTTTTGGTTTTTCTTTATTTTCATCTTGTGATTTTTCCTTGTCTTGAGATTGTTGATCTGAAGATTCTTCTTTTTTAGAATCATCTTCTTTAGGAGTGTTAGATTCTTGAGACATTTGTATTTGTTCCATTTTCTGCTCTTCTTCGATTTTTTCTTTTTCTACAATAACTCTTTCAAAATATGGTACTTTATCGGATAAGACCATAATATTAATAATGTCGCTTTCGAGCTCTGCTATAACCTCTGGTTGTTTAGGAGGTGTATCTTCTGATTTTGGAGTAGGTTTTTCAGATTGCTTAGAACAGGCTGAAATTGTAAAAAAAAGAAAGAAAGCAAGTAGAATGGGTATTGTTTTTTTGCTTGGATTCATATTATCACCTCAAAAATAGTATTTCCACTGGCTTATTAAAGAATACTTAAAAGCTCTTCAAAAGAGAATTATTAAGAAATTATCACATAAATTTTAGGTATATCATAAAATGTAATGAAGTATCTATTTACATAGAGGGAAATAAATTAAGAAGGAGCATGAGTTATGAAGATAGGTATAGATGCAAGGGTCGTAAATTTAAATACAGATTCAGAGTTGGGATTATATACAAAGGAGTTAATGGATAATTTTAAATATATTGATAAAGGAAATAAATATTATATATTCACATTACAAAAAGAATTAAAGAATATGTACAGGTCTGGGTATGATAACCAGTATAGTATGGAAGATTGTTTAAAATTATTGAGTGAGACTTCTTGGAGAGACCAGCCTTTAGTAGATATTTTTCATAACACCATAAATGGTATAGGAATTCCCAATAAAGGAGATCATAAATTAATTATAACTATACATGACTTGATACCTTATGTGATGCCTGAGACAGTAGAAAGCTCTTATTTAGATTATATATTAAAGCACACCCCTGTAGCTATGGAAAGAGCTGATAAGATTATTGCACCCTCTAGCAATACTAAAAAAGATATAAAAAGATACTTTAATGTTCCAGATGAAAAAATAAAAGTTATATATCATGGTATTGATAGTAGTTTTTCACCTATAAATAAGAGCAGAGCAAAAAAATATATATCAGACAAATATAATATTACAGACAAATTTATTTTGTATAAAGGTAGATTTGAAACTAAAAATAATCTAAATAGACTAATAAGAGCATTTAATATGATTTCTAATGAATTCGAAAAACAAATAAAGCTTATTATAGTAGGGAAGCCAACAGGAAAATACGAAGAATTAATAAATTTGTCAAATAAGCTAAAGCTTGACAATAAGATTGTTTTTTTAGAAGATATTCCAAAAAAAGATTTGATTTTCTTTTATAACTCATGCGAAATTTTTGTATATCCATCTTTATATGAAGGGTTTCCAACTACACTCTTAGATGCAGCCTCCTGTGCCACGCCTATTATTGCATCAAATACTTCTTCAATACCTGAAATAATGAAAGAAAACTGTACTTATATAAACCCATATAGTGTGACTAATATAGCTCAAGGCATTTATGAAACAGTATATGATGTAGAAAGATTAAAGGGATTAGGTGAGAAAGCACTAACATATAGTAAAAATTTTTCATGGACAAAAACATCTAAAGAAACATTAGAAGTATATAAAGAGGTTTTAAAATAAAGTGAAATATAAAATATAATTTCCCAGGTAATATAAAATAAATTAAAGGGTGAAATGCACAAATATTTTTTTGCGGAATAATATAAACCATATTTTGGTGAATAAGAGCAAATTTAAAAGGGAGGAAAGTATCATGTCTAAAAAAGGTAGAATTAAGAGAGTTTTTCCTGGAGGAAATACAGCGAAAGGGTTTTATTCATATTATGAATACATCGTTGGTTCAGATGCCACAAAATTCTTTATTATTAAAGGAGGACCAGGTGTAGGAAAATCTTCATTTATGAAAAAAATAGCCTTGGATATGCTAGAGAAAGGCTATGATGTGGAATTTCATCAGTGTTCTTCTGATAATGGATCTTTAGATGGTATAGTTATAACAGATTTAAAAATTGGTATTATTGATGGGACAGCACCTCATGTAGTAGATCCAAAACATCCTGGAGCAGTAGATGAAATATTAAATTTTGGAGACTTTTGGGATGAGGAAGGTATAAGAAAAAATAGAGAGAACATAGTATCCATAACAGCAGATATTAGCAAACTATTTAAAAGAGCATATCGTTTTTTAGCAGCAGCAAAATCTATAAGAGATGATATGGAAGTAATTTATGAAGAGGCATTAGATATAGGCAGATTAAATTTTGCAGTATCGAAGCTTAAAAATGAAATACTTAGTGGAATACCCTATAATCAAAAGGAAGGAAAAGCAAGACATTTATTTGGTAGTGCTTTCTCCCCTGATGGAATGGTAGATTATTATGATACAATTCTTGATACAGTTGAAAAGATAATTTATGTAAATGGTTATTATGTAAATGGTATATCTAAGGTAATGGAAGAAATAGTAGAGGAAGCATCAAAAAAAGGTCTATTTGTAGAAGTTTATCATGAACCAATGATAGAGACAAATATAGAGACAGTGTTAATTCCCGATCTAAATCTTGCTTTAACAAGTAGTGGGAAGTATTCCAGAAAGCATACAAAGCTTTTCGACTTTGAAGAATTTATGGATACTGAAGTAATAGATAAGTATGAAGATTATTTAGAAGAAGACAAAAGACTGGCAAATGATTTAATAGCAAGGGGATTGGCTAACATAGGAGCAGCAAAAAAGCAACATGATATTTTAGAAGATTTTTATATTCCAAATATGAATTTTAAAGAGATTGATAAATACAAAGAAGAAATCCTAAATAGAATTATGGAATATGCTAAGGAAAAAAATGAATATTAAAAAATCAATCAATATAAAAAATTCTTGAAGATATGATTTTAGGTACAACGAAGAGACTTAGTATTTGGAAAGTGTTCAAGATTCTTCATTTCACTACGTTGCATTCAGAATGACAAAAGCAGAGGGGTTTAAACAGTTCTAACATTAAAAATACCAACGGAAGTTGGTATTTTTAATATTTATTAAATTTAACTTATTTAGGTTTGCTAATAAACATTTGTGTGAATAGATATCCATATTTATCACTTGGTCTTATTCCTATTCCAATATAGGTAAAGTCAGGGTTTAATATATTTTGGCGATGTCCACTAGAATTCATTAATGCTTCATGGGCTCTTTGTACAGTAGAGTTTCCAGCTAAATTTTCACCAGCATGTAAATAGTTTACTCCAAAACTTTTCATCATATCAAAAGGGCTACCGTAGGTTGGTGAATTGTGACTAAAGTAATTGTTATCTGCCATATCCTGTGATTTGACTTCTGCAACTCGTGCAACCTCTAGATCTACTTTAAGAGCAGGCAATCCATTTTTTGTTCTTTCTCCATTGACTAAATTAACCATTTCCTGCTCTTGGGCACTTAATTTATTTAAGTTTGTTGCTTGTGGAACAGGAGTTTCTTGAACTGGTTCTCTTTGTTCTTGGGGCTGTGCTCTTTCTGGTTGAACCTGTTGTTGTAAGGGTTGTTGTCTTACTTGTGGTGTTTGTTCAACTCTTGGTATATTTTTTTCTTTTACTATAGGAGTTGCATTTTCTGCATCTATTGCTCCTATCTGATTATCATCCATTTGAATAACGTACCAGTTTTCCATTTCATCTAATACTTTTACAACATCATTCTTCTGTAAGTTACCAATGGTATCAAATTTATTACCTGTACCTACCTTTACATCTGCTGTATCAGATGTAATTCTGCAATTCTCCACTTTACCAGGATCAAATATAGCTGATAGATCTGTTTCCAAATTTTCATTAGTATCCAAATTGCCTTGTTGCTGAAATTCAATAGGCTTTTGCTGTTGTTTTGCAGGTGTACAACCTACGCTTACTAGAAGTATTACCATAAAAAGTACTAATAATTTTTTCATTATATTTATCACCTCAAGAATATTATTTCCTTAAATAAAATAACTCATTAAAATATTCTTGAAATGTAGGGAATCATTTAATGGTAAAACAGTTAAAATTTAGATTTTTAATTTTGAATTTAGACCAGCATTAAGAATATATATCGGAAAATTCAATACTGATTTTTTCCACATTTATCTCATTAGTAACGGCAATTTCACTAATAGTCTCTAAATCCCCCCTAAGGTCTACAGGTAATGATATAATAAACTCAGTCCCTTTAGTAGGTTCACTTTTTACAGTTATAGTTCCATTAAGGAGCTCTATTAATGATTTTACAATATGTAAGCCTATACCACTTCCTTCATTTTTCTTTGTAAGAACAGAGCTTACTTGTCCATATCGCTCAAAAATTTCTTTCGATTTTTCTTTAGGTATTCCCTTGCCTGTATCTTTAACAGAGATTACTATATTATCTTTTTTATCCAATAAAGCAACTTGTATATTACCACCTGAATCAGTAAATTTTATTGCATTTGAAAGTAGGTTTAACATCACTCTTTCGATTATATCTGTATCACAGGCCATGATTTTTTCTTCAACTTCGGTATCAAATATGACATCAATATCCTTACTTTCAGCAAAACTAATAATAGACTGAGTGATATTTTCAATAAGATCTACTATATTATAATACTTAAGATTAACTTTCATAAAGCCAGATTCCAGCTTTGTTATATCAATTAAATTATTGATTAATTTTAATAATCTATAGCAATTTTGTTTCATTGTTTTAGTATGTCGATAGAAAGTATCGGCATAAGGGCATGGTTCGTCTAATTTACTATGTGATTTGATTAACAACTGAACTACTCCAAGAATTATATTAAGAGGAGTTCTTAATTCGTGAGAAATATTTGCAAAAAACTCGGTTCTTAAATTATCGTATTTTTCTACTTCATCTAGTTTTTTTTCTTTGCTTTCAATTTCTTTTTCAAGGTTTTCTAAAGCTTTAGATTGACTAATATCTTGAATAATACTTAAGGTTGCATATTTGGATTCATGGGGATATAGAGTGGTTGTAATTTTGACATCTATTAATTTATTATCTAATGTGTAATACTTTTCTTCTATATTCTCAATAATATTGCCTTGAAAAATTTTTTTAAGACGTTTTTTTACAATCTCATGATGGTCTTTATGAACAAGGTCAAATATAGATTTTCCTATGATATCATCTGGGGATTTAGCTCCAATAATTTCAACAAATTTAGGGTTAGAATAAATAAATTTCCCCTTATCTTGGATAAATACTCCTATAGGCAGCATATTGATAAGATTAGTTTTCATTTGTTCACTTTCATAAAGTTGAATATAAGGCTCTGTTAAGCTGGTTTCTACAATAGCTTTATATATAAGAAAAAAAGATATAAACTTAAATATATGAGCTATTATATTTGTAAAATCTGTAAATAATAAAAACTGCAACAAAAAAATCCAGAAAAAATTGCGCATATATAGGATAAAGATAGAAATGTAAACACTTTTGGAGGAACAGATATTTTGTGTTTATATAAAAAGAATAAACCTATTAATATCATAAAAATAGTTATATATTCACTAGACATTTTAAAGGTAGTTTGTCCTCGTCCTATAATATAAGCATCTGGAAACATTCTCAAATAAAACAGTATATAGAGTATTGCTACAGAAGTAAATAAATAAATAAAAAACAAAGATTTTAATTTGCAGGTTTTCAAATCATATTTTGACCACCCTAAAACTCCGATATAAAGTAAAGAAAAACCCTCAAAATATCTTCCGATTATCCAAAGCTGAGTAGTTAGGTTTCCAGTATTGTCAAAAAAAATATTGCTTTGATATGCTAGTGCATGAAATAAATAAAATATGCCAATAAATCCATAGGTTATTCCAAAGAAAAGTAGTTGATTATTTTTAGTGTATATATAGGTTTTTACTGTGATTATAGCTATAATGAATGCTATAACTACACAAAATAATTCTACTGCACTATGAAATAGGACGAAATTCTTTTGTCCTAATAGAGATAAAAAGAATAATAATAAACACCCTAAAATTATTTTAAGAAAAGTAATGTTAAACTCTTTGTTTCTAAAATAGATATTGTCATCTTTTGATGAATTAATTAATTTGTCCATAGCTGCCCCCTGATAACAGTAATTATTATATTTTAATTTTTTTTAATATTCTTTAAGAATAATTATTCTAGGGATGTTTAAGATTCCCTCTAAATAATGACAAATTTTATTTAGTGTAAAAATTTTATATATCATTATATAGAAATTAAGATATTTGACAGAATAGGATAAATTATTATATAATTATTGAAATATAAAATATCTAAGACGAGGAAAGAGAATAGTAAAAAGGTGATGTCTAACAGAGAGTAAAGCATTAGCTGGGAGCTTTATAAACTAACTTTTCGAACCCACTCTGGAGTTTGTTGACGAGTAAGTCAATACGTTAATCACGTTACGATTAATTTAAGTGAGCCAATCGGCTAATCTGGGTGGTACCGCGGGTAATACTCGTCCCAATTAGTGCGAAAGGTTTATTTTTTTGTAGTGGCACTCTATTAATATAAATATAATAAAGAGGTGAATAGTGATGACATTATTAAATATTTGCAAAAGTCTTAAACAGGCTTCTCAAGCTTTATCAACTATGAATACAAAGGAAAAAAATCAAGGATTAAGACAAGTTGCCCTTAGCCTAAAGGAGTATCAGGAGTACATTTTAGAGGAAAATAAAAAAGATATTAAGTCAGCTAAAGAAAATGGTATGAAGGAAAGCTTGCTAGACAGATTGTTAATAACAGAAGCAAGAATTGACGATATGATAGATGGATTAGACAATATAATAAAATTAAAAGACCCTATTTGGAAAAGCAATGAAGTATGGACTTTAGAGAATGGACTAACCGTTAGCAAAATGTCAGTTCCATTAGGTGTTATTGGAATAATTTATGAGTCAAGACCTAATGTAACAGTAGATGCTTTTTCTTTGGCTCTTAAAAGTGGGAACTGTATATTGTTGAGAGGTAGTTCGTCAGCTATAAATACTAATAGAGCTTTAGTGTATGCAGTTAAAGAAGGACTAAAAAAGAGTAATATAACAGAAGATGTTATTGGTTTTATAGATGATGTAAATAGAGATGCAGTTTTAGATATGATAACACAAAATAATTATATTGATCTAGTTATACCTAGAGGCGGTAAAAGTCTAATTGATTTTGTTGTAAAAAATGCCACAGTTCCAACAATAGAGACTGGGGTAGGAAACTGTCATGTATTTGTTGATGAATCTGGGAACTTTAATAAGGCAAAGAAAATTATTGAAAATGCAAAGATCCAAAGACCAGGAGTGTGTAATGCTTGTGAAAGTGTATTAGTTCATGAAAATATTGCAAAAGATTTTCTGCCAGAATTAAAGGCGTATTTAGAGGATAGGGTAGAAATAAGAGGATGTAATATAACTAGTGAAATCATAAATACAATAAAAGCTAGTGAGGAAGATTGGCATACAGAATACCTGGATTATATTATGTCTATTAAGGTAGTTAAGAACATAGATGAAGCCATTGACCATATAAATAAATATGGTACAAAACACTCTGAAGCTATTGTAACTGATAAATTCCAAAACGCTAATGCCTTTACTAGAAAAGTAGATGCAGCAGCAGTGTATGTAAATGCTTCAACTAGATTTACAGATGGAAGTCAGCTTGGTTTTGGAGCTGAGATGGGTATTAGTACTCAAAAGGTTCATGCCCGTGGTCCATTAGGTTTAAACGAGCTTGTAACAATAAAATATTCTATTGTTGGTGATGGACAAATCAGAGAGTAGGGGAGTTTTCATAATGATATCTGAGTGTATTAATTCTAGTAAAAAAATCGTAATAAAAATTGGTAGCAATACTTTATCTAATAATGATGGAACTTTAAACAAAGATTTTTTTGATAAATTCAGTAAACAAGTTAAAGAACTAATGGATTTAGGAAAGCAAATTGTAGTTGTTACATCAGGAGCTGGAATAGCAGGCGTAGCAACAATAGGTAAATGGGCAAGAAAAGGGGACATTCACTATAAACAGGCATTATGCTCAATAGGTCAGGTTGAGTTAATGGATGCTTATAGAAAAGCATTTTTCAAGGAAGATATTCATATTGGTCAACTATTGTTTACAAGAGAAGATTTTTTAGATAATACTAGAACTCTAAATATAAGAAATACATTATTTACATTAGTAGATGAAGGTGTTATACCAATAATTAATGAAAATGATACTGTTGGTGTGGAAGAAATTAAAATTGGAGATAATGACACTCTTGGAGCGCTTACAGCAAATCTTTGGAATGCAGACTTACTTATTATATTTAGTGATATAGATGGAATTTATGATAAAGACCCTAGAAAGCATTTAGATGCTAATTTATTGGAAAAAATTTATAACATAGATAAAGATCTTTGTAATATAGAGATAGGAAAAGCTAATTCCTTCGGTACAGGAGGAATTGCTACCAAAATAGAAGCAGCAAAAAAAGTAAATGACTATGGAATACCAATGTTGTTAGCCAATGGAAAAAAAGAAAACTTTTTATTAAGATTGCTCCAAAAAGGTGAAAAGGCTACAATATTTATACCAAACAAGTACTAATATAAGATTGAATGCTCGTTGAAAGTATTGACAAGCTATAAAAAATATAGTAAATTATGAATTGTAAATAACTTATGTATTAGAGATTGCTTAGTAATTTTAGAAAGTACATATATGGCTCTTTATTATCTATTAGTGACAGATTTAAACAAGGCAAGCAAACTTTCTCCTTTATTCTACTGCAATCATCTAAAATTTGTTTTTAGGAGGAAAAGAAATGAAAACAGGTACAGTTAAGTGGTTTAATGCAGAAAAGGGTTTTGGATTTATTTCAGTTGAAGGGGAAAATGATGTATTTGTACATTTTTCAGCGATTCAATCTGATGGGTACAAAACATTAGAAGAAGGACAAGAAGTTGAATTTGAAGTAGTTGAAGGAGCAAGAGGTCCTCAAGCTGCAAATGTTGTAAAATTATAATCGAAGATAAGTATAGTTTTGATATATACAAAAAAGATTATGAAAATAAGGAACTGCTAAAAAGCAGTTCCTTTTTGTGTTACTAGATATTATCTGCTAACCGCTAACCTCTCTTTAATACTGTCAGCAGGTCACTAAAAATTCCATAGGCTGTTTGCTGTATTTCAGGATTTTGTTCTACAATTGAGATTGTGCCCATTAAATCTGTTTCTATAGATATAATAGATGAGGTTGAATCAATAAGGCTAAATATGTCTTTGTTGTCAATATGTACAGGATGTACTTTTCCTATGATATTATTAGTTTCTATATAGCCTTCGCATAGTAATTTTATTTTTTGTCCTTGTTCAAAGGCAGACGTTACATCTTCAAGAGAAATATCTGCTATACCAGTTCTTTGAATGTCCATTGGAGTTAAATTACCTTCCATTAATATGTTTATTAATACAGCAGTTTTAGCAGCAGCATCCCAACCGTCTATATCCAAAGAAGGATCAGCTTCTACAAAGCCGTTTGCCTGGGCAACTTTAATAGAAGAATCAAAGGTACTCCCTTTTTCCATTTCTTCTAAAATAAAGTTTGTAGTTGAGTTGAGAATTCCTCTAAAACCTAATATTTTACAACCAGGTAAGGTTTCTCTTGTTAAATTAAATATAGGAGTACCATCCATGACAGTAGTTTCATATAAGAATTGTACATCATGCACTTTAGATAGTTTTTTTAGTTTATTGTAAGCCCAAGCTAAAGGCCCTTTATTGGCAGTTATCACATTAGCACCAGCTTGCATTGATGTTTCTATATGCTTTATAGCAGGTTGACCGTCAATTATTGATAAAGTACTTAGTTCAATAACAATATCTGCCTTTGATTTATGTATTAAATCCACTACACTATATGAAACTATTGAAGGGTTAGAATCATCAAATTTGCCTAAATTTTTTACTTCTTCTAGTACTTCATTTAAATCAAGACCATCATTGCTTAGTAGAGAACCCTTTGTTTTTGTAGCAATAGCTACTACCTGTAAATCAAATCCAGTTGACTCCTTTATACTATCATGCTTATCAATGAGAATTTCACAAAATGCTTTACTAGAGCTTCCAAACCCTATGATACAAATTTTCTTAACAAGATTACTCATAAAACACCTCCACAATACTATTCTAATACAAATTTAGTATTATTAATAGTATTGTATGCGTAAATTTTATTGCATTACTTAAATAAAGAAATGTATAATAGATATTATATAAGGGGGTTTGTGAGGAGGGAAGACTAATGAGTAAGTTTCATAGTAGTATTATAGTTATGGGATCTATATTTGCAGTTTCATTATGTGTTATTTTTAATATTTCTCTCGCCATTGGATTTTTCTCTAGCGTTTTAATTTCTATAATTATATTTTCTATAAATGGTTATTCTCTCAAAAATTTGACTGAAATGATTATAAGAGGAATTTCTGAATGTTCGGGCTTATTTATTATAATTTTACTTATTGGAATAGTTATTGCGGTTTGGATGGGTTCAGGAATACTTCCATCATTGATATACTTTGGATTTAACTATATTGGAGATATAAATTTTCTTTTGGCATGTTTTCTTATAACAGCAACTATGGCTATTATTATGGCAACAGCACTAGGAACAATAAGCACTATTGGCATGGTACTTTTGGTGATAGGAAAAGGTATAGAAATTCCATTTCCTATTATTTTAGGAGCTATAATTTCTGGAGCTTTTATTGCTGACAAAATTTCCCCTTTAGGAAGTATGATAAATCTAACCTTAAGAACTGTAAAGGTACAGTATAAGGAATTAGCAAAGCATATGTCTTATACTACAGTTCCAGCAATAATTATTACTGCTCTTATATATCAAGTAATAGGGTTAAATTATAAATCCGAAGTAGATATTGTTAAAATAAACAGTTTTCAAAGTTCAATATCTGAATCTTTTTTTATTTCTCCGTTATTTTTGATAATACCTCTGGGTATTGTAGTTATGGCTATGATAGGGATTAAGGTTACAACTAATATGACTGTAGGTATTTTAGGAGCAGGGATTATAGGAATGGTATTTCAAAAGTTATCATTGTTTGATATCTTTAAAAATGTTATCTTTGGATATCAGGGAAATACTGGTATGATAGAACTAGATAGTATTTTAAAAGGAGGCGGAATACTTCAAATGATGGAGGTGATTTTGATAATCTCTGGTGCAGTTGCTTTAAGCAGTATATTTGAAGGAACTCATTTTATCCAACCTGCTATTGAGAAAATATCTTCTGGTATAAAAACTAAAGGTAGTTTAATAGTTAGAACAGGGCTTCTAAGTATACTATTTACAACAATAAGTGATGCATCAGTTGGAGTTTTAATTCCAGGAAAATTCATGCAAAATAAATTTGAACAGCTAAATGTACCTAGGGTTACTTTAGCTAGAACTGTTGCTGATACTGGAACTTCAATAGCCCCTCTTATTCCTTGGAATGTTAATACAGTAGTTATTACTGCCATAACAGGAGTTTCAGTATTTGAGTATGGACCCTTTGTTTTTTTAAGTATACTATCTCCTATTATTACGATTTTTGCAGGATATCTAGGTCAAAAATCTGTACAAAAAGTAGGACATGAAAAAAATTCTCTTAATCTATTATAAAAACAGGAGGAAATAAAATGTTTAAGTGGAAGGATAATTTTAGTTGTAATGTTGAAAGCATTGATAATCAACATAAAAAATTATTTGAATTAGGGGCAAAGATGTATTCTATACATTCCCTTAAGGATGGTTTTGATCATTATGACGAAATAATGGAAGTGTTATATGAGCTAAAAGATTATACTATATACCACTTTAAATATGAAGAAGATTTATTAAGAAAAAATGGCTATAAAGGCTTAGAAAAGCATATTAATGAACATGAGAAATTTATAGATAAGCTTGTAAATTTAGACAATGAGGATATTGACGAAAGTCAAAAGAAAGCTACCATGGATATAATTGTATTTATATCTAATTGGATAGAAAACCATATACTTAAGACAGATAAAAATTATTCTGAGTTTTTAAATAATAAAGGAGTAAACTAACGAAATGATGAAACTATTTCGTTAGTTTACCTAGTTCTATTATTTCATCAACTTTAGACATAATAAAGTCATAACCGCCTTTTTGGTGAGGGATTTTGCAATCACTACAATCTTTTATATTATTAGTATATTTAAAATTCCCTCCGCATTTTTCTTTTAAAGCGTATAAAGGACAGTAGCAAAATAAGCAGTTAAAGTTACTGTCTTCTATACCTTTATGACATGGGAAATACTCACACTTTTTATTGGTGAAGAATTTATAGTTTTCATTCATGACAAAACTCCTTTACAGTAAAATTTTTTATATATTGTAGCACTAAACATTAAGATACCTTTTCTTAATAATGGTTACTCCAGCTTGTAGAGCACCTTCTAAATTTTCTTTTCTATCTCCACCACCTTGGGCAGTTTTTTTATTTCCGCCACCTTTGGCATCTACCATAGGAGCGATTTCTTTAAATAATAGGTTCATATCTATACTTATGTCATCAGAACAGCTTAAAATTAATTGGGCTTTAGTGTTTTTGGCACCCATTAATACAATAGTATTAGGATTTAGAACTATTTTAGAGGCAAGAACACGAATATCTCCAAAATCTCTATCATCAAAAATCTTCAATATAATTTTTACGCCTTTTTCTTCTTCTGCCCTGCTAATTAAATCAAATGCCTCATACTCAATATTTTCATATTTTAAAGTACGCATTTCTTTTTTTAGTGTATTGTATTCTTCGTATAATTTTTCTACCATTTTTAATGACTCCATATCTTTAACAGAAAGTAAATTGGAAATTTGATTTATACTGTTATTTTTCCATGAATAATCTTTTAAAGCACGGTTGCCACAAAAAAATTCTACTCTAGTACTATTTCTTATCTTGTCTAGTTTTCTTATTTTAATTAATCCAACTTCACCTGTATAGGATGGGTGTGCACCACAGCATGGAGAAAAATCAAACTGATCAATTTCCACTATACGTATATTTTCATCTACCTTAGGTTGTTTTCTCAAAGGGAGCTTTTTTAGTTCATCTGAATTTGGATAAAGTTGTTTAACTGGTAGATTATTAAATACTATTTGGTTTGCAAAGTATTCTATTTTATCGATCTGGTCATCACTTAGATTTTCCATGTCAATATCTACCGTAACTATTTCAGCACCTAGATGAAAGCCAACAGTTGTTCCGTTAAATAGTTTATAAAAGCATCCAGATAAAATATGTTGACCTAAATGTTGCTGCATATGATCAAATCTTCTATCCCAATCTATGCTACATTTGACACCATTAAGCTCCCCGGGAACATTATCAGTAACATGATATATCTTATCATCTTCTTCAAAAACATGTTTCACAAATAAATCACCTATGTATCCCGTGTCACTAGGTTGTCCACCTCCCTCGGGATAAAAAGGTGTTTGATCTAGTACTATAAGAAAGGTATTATCCTTTTTTTCAACTTCCAATATGTTGGAAATACATTCTTTGGTATAAACATTATTTAGATAAAGCTTTTTACTCAAGTGACTCAATCCTTTCAACTTTATATCTCTATCTTTCATTATACAGTAATAACCCCAGTAAAAAAAGAAGGCATTTAAGCCTTCTTTATATCTTATTTAAGTATAATTGATTTTTTCTCTTGAAAAAAGACATCACCTTTTAATGTTTTAACCATAAAGTTATTAGACTTTAAACCCAGGAAGGATTCTCTCCAGGTAGATGTATCTTCAATAATGGCTACTTTTAAGTTGGAGTTTTTATCTATTCCTTCATTAATTACAAAATGTGAGTAATTTGGATTCCAATAATAATTCTCTTCAGTTATAATTTCTTGAACTGTTGTGTATTCTGATTCTTCTGGCATAAAATATTTTGATGCAGCCATTTTTTTTCTAAGTATGCTTACTTTTATATTTAGAGTAGGTTCTTGTTTTATAGAAAAGGAATTATCTTCAACTATCTTTATCCATTGATCAGGATCAGCATCAGGGGATATCCACATAAGTTTGTATATCTCTTGTAAATATTTGCTTTTTTTGAAAACACTAGTAAAAGAATCTGATTGGAAAAGAAATATTTCTAGAAATTGATCTACAAAAAATGCGCCGAATCTTTCATCTAATAATTGCTCAGTAACCAAAAAACTAATCTCTTTTTCTGGTACTTTTAAAAAGGTAATATTTTTAATTGGTAGTATATCTTTTAAAGCTGTTTTAAAAATATATTGTCCGTCTACAGCTGAATATACCCCAATAGCAGCTAAATCCTTTGACATATTTAAAGCTACTATTAATTCTTTATCAGAATCAGGTATTACATTAGCTTTGTATATATTAAGTTCTATATAGTCAATATATTCCTTCCAATGCTCATATCCCATATTTTCAAGAGTGGTAAGTATTATTTCTTTAGAAGCGTTCTTTATAAGTTCATTATCATTACTATTATAATCGTTTATTACAGAAAAAGGTATTTTTAATTGTTCTGTTACATAGCACTTAAAGGTACTTATATATTGAAGATTCATAAAAAATTGATTTAGAGTAATGATTGACATTAATAATAAACAGAACACAAAAACTAAAAATATTTTTTTAACCATATTTATCACCTCCCTTAAATATATGAGAGCTATATTTGATTTTGAACTAAGTCATTAAAAAAAGTAATTAAAATATATATAAAGTTAAAGTTAATGCTTAGCATTAACTTTAACTTTACACACAAATACAGACAAGCTGAATAAGATGTATTAGGAGTCGATATTTATACAGGGGAGGAAAGCGGAAATGGACAAATTAGTTAGTGTTTTTAAGGGGCTATCAGAATTTATTTTACTGTTTACTATAAAATATGAGTATGAAAATAGAGGCTTAATAAAAAAAATGAAGATTGATAGTCGATTAAATTTAGAAATAGATGATATGCGATGGTGTAAGCTTTTTCTTTATAAATCTTGTTATAATCATTGTGCAAAATTTATTTTATTAAAAAGACTAGAAGATAAGGGATATATTCCCCCGAAAATTAATAAGCTTGGAAAAGATAAATGGAATGAATTTGTTAAAAATATTTCTGGGGATTGTAGTTTTCTATACTCCATAGCAATTAAGGATTTAAAATCAGATACAGATACAGATATAAAAAATTGTTTTAAAGATAGCGATTATGATATTTTTGATATAGATAATGATCTTGCAATTTTTCTTGTAAACTATTTTAAGGAGCATGATTTTTCCAAATTTAAAATAGAGGATATTAAAAAAATATTTCAGTTAATTTATCCTTTAGAGCAAAGAGAAGATTTTAATTTGAAGAATTTCTACAAGAAAGCACCTGCCTTTGACTATATACTTAAAGAATAATATTTAATATTACAATAGCCAGGTAACCCCTGGCTATTAACTAGAACAGGTGTATTATTAATTGGTTGAAATTGGGATATAATAATGTTATAATTCCTAAGTTGTTGAATATTTTAAAAAAGGAGAGAAAAAAATGACAATAGATAATACCCAATTTGAAATAGAAGAAAAAATTTTAGAATATATTATACAAAATAATCATTTTGATACTGATATACAAGAAGCTAAAAAGGTATTTTATACAGATGGAGAAAACTTAGCCCATATGGATTTTAATTTATGGCTTATATACGATTATAAAAAAAATAATGGAAAAACTTTTATTCAAGAATTCTACTTAGATAAAAAGAATCAAATGACCCATATGGAAAATGATATTTTAAAAAAATTAATAGATACATATCCTAGTATTTTTGAATTTAAAGAGTTAAGAAATGAAAAAGGGCTTTTTAAAGATATTTTTACAAGAAAGGAATATCTAGTTTATGAAAAAGAATTAAATACTTTAAAATTTGGGGATCTTGTTTTTAGTGAAGTAATTGAAATTAATGGAGACTATAAATTCTTTGGAAATAAAATATATTTACCAGGTGTGTTTAAAACCCCTATAGAGAGAAACATAATTTCACATTTTGAGAAATATAATATTCATAAGCAATTTGGTTCATGGAGTGATTTTTTAGATAATAATCGTTTATTACTTTATAAGTATATAGGCGCTATAATGATGGTAGAAAATAAACAGCAGCAAGAAGAGGATGATAAATACAATGTATGGCAAAGTCTATATTTATTTGAGGACTTTAATGAAGTTAAAGAAAAACTCAAAAATTATAGTTTTATGATTTTAGAGGAAGAAAACAAAAACATTTACTATAAAATGATTGATGAAGAAAAGATCTTGGCTGAATTTATTTTAACTAGCAAGAGGGGGGAGCTAGAATGCAGCTCTGATAAGGATAGAGAACATGCCAAATCTATTATGGAATCTAAGCTAGGTCATTTATTTACTCACTATAAAGATGAGATAATAAGTCTTAATGACATTATTTGAATGAGAATGATTGTTGACAGAATTCAAAAAAGAGAGTAAAATGAAATTTAATAACTATCTAAGCGATAACTCCAAAGGGGGAAAATTAAAAGTATGGAAATTTCACTGTCAGATCTGGTAGACTCGTGTGATGAAGATTTATATATAAAAATTGATGATGAGGAAAAACACGAGTTAGGCTTTTTAAAGGAATTTAGAAAGTTTCTTAAAAAACATAACAAACCCACTAACCAGATTGATTATTTGATTCACAAGATTGAAGGGAATATGGATATGGAAAATGTCATTAGAATTTTTGACATTGATGAGGCGAGTATTAAAAGCAAAATAGAAAAGCATCCATATTTTAAGAATCCTTGTGATTATCCTATTAGACTAGTAACTATTATGAAGTATTTAAAAAAGAAAGGTGTAGACACTACCTACAAAGATATTGGTTTAATAGTAGATAAACTAATACAAGAAATAAACGGAGTAAAAAAAATCGGTGATGGCATGTATATAAAAAAAATAAATAATTAACTTAAATTTACTGTAGGTGCGAATTCATTCGCACCTACGTTCTTTTTTATTAAGATCTTCCTAAATTATTGAAGTCCTTTTCTGAATAATTTTTTTTCTTAGCTTTATTACTTTTACTAGAATTATCTACACCAAGTTCTTTTGAAATCTCAAGCTTATAATCCATAAGAGCTTTTTTAGCATTTTGATTTATCATTTTTTTCATATATATACCTCCTCTATAATATTCAAATTTATTTTTCGCATTATAGTTTGAAAATATGTAAAGATCCTTGTTTTTTATAGAGGAAATTAAAGTATCTTATAGAAAATAATATAAAGTACTTTAAAAGAAAGTGAGAATAGTATATGGGATTATTTAAAAGTAATGCAAGAAAAATAATTGATCCTAAAAGACACAGTGGTTTACTTATAATCTTTATTATGGTATTTATTATATTATCTGTACTTTTGTTGTCTTATGAGACTGACAGAGAATCTAGTGGTGTTTTTAATCGTTTTATTGACTATAAAGAAAAACAGGAACTATTTGCCTATTTAAAGAAGGTTCAGCCTTTAGAAAATGAGTTTTATCAGTTAGTGAATGATAAGATACAATACTATGAAAAAAATATTAATGAAAAAAGCTTGGTGGTTTTAGAAGAATCTATTATAAGTATGAATAGATTGCTTAAAGAACTTATAAATACTGAATCACCTGATAAAGCATTAGAAAACAAGCTTTTATTTACTCAGGAGATTAAAGCTATAAGAAATATGTTTGTTGAGCAGATGTACTGGTTAAGTAAGAGCGATGAAATAAGTTTGGAGAAAAGCAAAGCTTATTTTGATGAATATATAGTCCTTTCTGATTTAAGAAGAGACTCCTTAAGAAATATATTTGATTACTACCAAATCCAATATTTAGATATGGGAGATATGATAAAATACAAGATTAATTGAGTAAATGCTCTATTATAGTATGGAGGAAAGATGAAAAAAAGTATTATTGAAATTATTGAGACTATAAAAAAATTAAGCTACTTTAGTTATAAAACAGATACGGATATTCTTGTAGAATTGTGTAAAGAAAAGTTTGTATATAATTATGGGATTAAAGCCCTAAAAAATATAGATATTATGTATAAGAGTGAGACCTTTTTTAAAAATGAACATAATGTGAAAGAATTTATAAGTAAAGACTCTGAGGTTTCTTTTTTTAGTAAAATATACGAAGACTTTTTATTAGAAAATCATAAAGATAAAACTGGGACATTTTACACCCCAGACTTTATAATAGAATATATTGTGGATAAAGCACTTGTTAAATATTTATCTACATATACAAGGTTAGATGAAGATTTAATAAAAAATTCTTTAGAAAAAAAGATAAGTTTAGATTTTATAAGTATACAAGAAATGATTAATGCCTTAGATAAGGTTAAGATTATTGATATAGCCTGTGGGACAGGACTTTTTTTAATACATTGTTTGAAAAGAATATTTTCAATAAAAAAAGATCTGAATCTATTAATGGGCAAATATATTAATGATTTTAAGGATATGAAGTATATAATAGAAAATAATTTGTTCGGAATAGATATACAAGTACAGCCTATAGAAATTGGAAAAATGGTATTAGCTTCAATTGCCTATGATGGAATAAATAATAGAGATACTCTACAAATAAAATTCAATCTATTTGTAGGAGATTCCTTAATAGATGAAGCCTTATATACAGGAGAGTCAATTCATAAGGTGGAAATAGAAAAAGAGGGTTTTGATATAGTTATAGGTAATCCTCCTTATATGGGGGAAAAAGGAAACAAATCTATGTTTCATAAAATCAAGGAAACACCCTTTGGCAAGGAATATTACGAAGGCAAGATGGATTATTTTTATTTTTTCATATATAAGGGTTTGAATCTATTAAATACTGATGGTTTTCTTGCATATATAACTACAAATTATTTTGTGACAGCAGATGGAGCTAAAAAATTGAGAAACTATTTTAGGGAGAAGTGTTCATTTCTTGAAATTTTCAACTTTAATAATTACGAAATTTTTCCATTGGCTAAGGGTCAACATAATATGATTTTTTTTGTGAAAAATAATTTTTCTGAAAATGAGCCTGTTAAAATAATACATTTTAACAAAGATGTAAAACAAAAAAACTTAGTACCTATATTTAAAAATAACAATTTGCCTTTAAATATAAATCAATATTTACAAAGTCAAGCTGAGCTTTATGATAATAAAGGAAATATTATTATTCAAGAAAACTATAAATACGAGAGTATCATTAAAAAGATACTAAAGCGTAGTGATAGTACTTTGGAAGAAATTTGCAATATAAATCAAGGTATTGTAAGTGGAGCTGATAAGGTTACTAATGAAATGCTAGAAAAAAAACTTTCTAAGGATAGTATAGTAAAAAATAATATTGAAAAAGAACAAGGAATTTTTGTGTTATCAGAACAAGAGGCTAAAGAATTGGATTTATGGGATTCTCCATTTTTAAAACCTATGTATAAAAATAGTGATATTCAAAGATATGTACCAAAAGAAAATACTAATAAGTTTATCCTTTATGTAGGGGATGATTTTGAAAATAACGATTATAGAAACAACAAAATATTGCAACATCTTATAAGATTTAAAAATGTTTTAGATAAAAGAAGAGAAACTGTAAATAACGTAAGAAAGTGGTATGCGCTACAATGGCCAAGAAATATACAAATATTTGAGGGTGGCAAGATAGTTGTTCCTCAAAGAGCTAGATTCAATAGGTTTGCATATACAAATACTCCATGGTATGCTAGTGCAGACGTATACTTTATAACACATAAGCAAAACGATATAGATTTTTACTATTTATTAGGGCAACTGAATTCTAAAATAATGTATTTTTATTTATTTAATAGGGGTAAGCGTAAAGGTGAGGATTTAGAGTTATATGCAAATCCTTTAAAACAACTACCTATACTTTTTAATATAGATGCTAAGAGCATAAATGAAATTATTGATGGAGTTAAAGCTATGATAGAATTAGGTAAAGAAAAACAATCTATTCAACAAAGAATAGATAGCATTATGTATAAGGCTTACAAACTTACAAAAGATGAAATAATTATGGTAGAAGAATTATTTCCTAACAACAAAAAAAGCTTTTAGAGTAGATAAGGGTATACATACACGAAATAGTAGAGATAGAATATTATGTAGTGAAATATGAAACATGAGGAGGGTATTTATACCCTCCTGAAATTATAGTCCAAAAATGGAAGGAGGACTATAGGTGGCAATTGAAAATATTTTTTTTCCTACAGATTACCTTAGAACTGAGTATTTAAAAAGGGTACTTTCCCAAGAAAGATTGCCTATAGATAATAACTTAGTAGGCATCAGTGTGGAAGGTGTGAAAATATATTTTAAAAATAGCTTAGAACAAATGCCTGGCTTTTGGGCTGCTATGCATTTAGATGGAGAAAACGGAAGGAAAATAAGGGAAAAGGCAAAAGAGATAATTCCCTCCTACTGGTTTGAGAAATATCTTTATTTTCCTGAAGAGGTAAACTTTCAAAGATTTATGGAAGATAAATGGAGACAAAAGTATAATTTTACAGGAGAAGATATTAATTATAAGGGATGGAACATTTTTTTTAAAGAAGCTCAAACTCATTTAGAAATGGGAAAAGCATTTGTTGCATATTCTGCTTTGCTTTTTAATTACAAAAATAATCCATACTTTTTAAAAAAGTATAGAAGATATTATATTTTTGAAGATTTGGCATACTGCTTTGAAGCCTTAGGAGAACTGCCTAAAGCTATTCGATGCTTGCAAATACAGGCAAGTCTTCAACCAGAATCTGCTGACCCTTATTTAAATATGAGTAGTTTTTTACTTCTTAATGGTTTATATGAAGAAGCAATTGAAACTTGTTTATTAGGGTTAATGATTGATGAAGATAACGAGTATCTTACAAATAACCTTCTAACGGGATATTTACAAGGAAAGTATTATGAAATCGCCTTGGAATATCTTCAAATACTAACAGAAAAAGAGCCTGAAAAATCAACATATTGGAAATTAATGGGAGATGTATTTTGTGAATTGAAAAAATTCAATCTTGCCATTCCTAACTATAAAGAGGCAATAGCAGTTAATTCTGAAGATTTTCAGGAGGTAGAGCAAGATGTATATTATGGCCTTGGCTTGTGCTATCAACAGTTAGAAGAGTATTCAAAAGCTATCAAGTATTATGGTAAATTATTAGATAAAAATGAAAATGATCCAGCAGCTTTGCTAAATCTTTCTAAAATATATGGATATCATTTAGAGAAATATGATAAAGCCACCCATTATGCAAAAAAAATGGTAGAACTATATCCTCAGGATGGATATGGGCATCATAACTTAGGTCTAGTGTATCTTTATACTAATCAGTTTGAAAAAGCTAGATGGCATCTATATATGGCAAGGAAGATTGTTCCAGAGTATACTCCTGTCCATGAAGCTATCGAAGAATTAAAAGATATAGAAAAAAATTAAAAACACTGAAAATGACAGAATATAATTACAAGCCCTCCCCATATAATTTAGGAGGGGGTGGTAATTATGTATGATGACGCAATAATTGTACCCATAATAATAGGTATTACACAAATAGCTAAAAGATTAGGTTTGCCAAAAAAATATGCTGCTTTATTTTCATGGATTTTAGGTTTAGTTCTAGCGTTTTTTTATGTTTCACCTGATAACTTAAGGGATGTATTTGTTATAGGATCTGCATTAGGTTTGAGTGCCTCAGGATTATTTTCTGGGACTAAATCTATGGTAGTAAAAAAATAAGTGCGCAATTAAAAAACGACGGTATTGTACTAGTACAATACCGTCGTTTTTTTTAGAAAAACCTATTTACACAGGTACAATTAGGTGATATAATTAAAATATCATAATACATAACGATACAATGTGTGGAAGGAGCACGATACAATGAATAAAATAACAATAAGACAATTAACTATGGCTGGACTTATGGCGGCACTAGTGATAGTTGGAACTATGGTAATCCAAGTGCCTACACCAACTAAAGGGTACATTCATATAGGAGATAGTATGGTATATTTATGTGGAATAATATTAGGGCCAGTAGTGGGGAGTATAGCAGCTGCAATAGGTTCAATGTTAGCAGATGTATTTTTAAGTTATGGTATTTATGCTCCAGCTACATTTGTTATTAAAGGTTTAGATGCACTTGTAGTAGGTTTTATTTATCACAAAATGATAGATAATCATGCAAGTATTCCTAAAAAAATACTAGCATTTGGAATATCAGTGCTATTAGGAGGTTCGATTATGGTGCTAGGATATCTTTCTTATGAGACAGTACTTTATGGATTTCCTATGGCAGTTGTAGGGGTAATAGGTAATGTTACACAGGCTGTAGGTGGTGGTGTATTAGCTGCTCCATTAATGTTAGCCTTAGACAAAGCAAATTTTTTTCAAAAAATAATAGGAAATATTAAATAAATCAATGTCGAGGGGATTTTCAAAAGAACCGTCCCCTCGACATTGATTTTTTTTGATACTCTACTTAATAAAAGGTAATAATAAATAGGAGTATAAATTATTAATTATAAAGGAAGTGAATATATTGTTAAATAGTATAAGTGAGAGAAGAGTCAAGCTAAATGATAAATATAAACTATATATTGAAATTCCCGATAAAGAATTTTTAATGATCTATGATCAAAACGTAAATACAGAAAATGCTGAAGATGTTTTAGGGCAATACCTTGAATATCATCAAGATGACGGGCGAATTAAAAATGTTGAAATTGATCATGACAAAAATAGTCATAGTATAAATATAAAAGCGGATCTGCTTTATGAGAATAATGATCATACTGATCCTCGTAATACTCCAAATTATTTAAGAAATGAAAAATAGTTTTAAAGATATATCTAAACAAATGGTAGGTACGAATTAATTCGTACCTATTTTTAGTAAGGAAAAAAACGAAAAATATTTATTGTTGTCATTATGAGTGGAGGGAGACTACTGAAAAAGTCTTCCGTTTTGTCATTCTGAATGTAACGAAGTGGAGTGAAGAATCTGTGTGCCAAGAAAGTGCATACAATATAGCGGGTGT
>SWCH01001396.1_pt1 | contig 41249 bp, 34 predicted proteins | sample 4690051 | NCBI WGS metagenome assembly SWCH01 (sample SAMN10267282, study PRJNA491770) | bioreactor metagenome | isolation source: DHS bioreactor inoculated with | place: Japan: off Shimokita Peninsula
TTTTTGATGAGCAATAAAAATAAACGGATTTTGGGCAAGGCAGCTATGTTGATGCCATCAATTATAATTGTGGTTTTTATCACTATATATGTAATTATAAATACATTAAAGGAAAGCTTAGGTATTATTCCTGAGCTTTTTTTAAATAAATTAACCTTTAACTATTATATTGAACTTATTAATAATCATATCTTTTTTAAAAGCTTAATTTATAGTTTTTATATTGCTTTAGTTTCAACTATACTATCAACAATTGCAGGTACTTATTTGGGATATGCGATATCAAAATCTAAAGGTATATTTTTTAATATAATATATAGGTTTCCAATTCTTTTATCATATATTGCTGCTGCATCATTAATTTACAGCACGTACAGTGATAAAGGATTTTTGTATCACATATTTTTAATTTTGGGTATAAAAATAGACTTTAATATAATATATAATGCCAGCGGTATTGCTGTAATATTGCTAAACATGTTTAAGGGAATTCCTTTTATAGCATTTTCCGTATGTCCAATATTTATGAAAACAGAAGCATCATATAAGGAAACGGCTAAAAATCTGGGATGTTCAAATATAATGTATATAATTAAGGTTTTATTGCCTATGTCCAAGCAGTCAATAATAACCTCATTTCTGATTATTTTTAATTATAATTTGTTTACATATGAAGGATTTTACTTTTTAGGACCATCAAATCCTGTTTCTATAGGAATTCTTGCATATCAAACTTATATAAATCCGGATATGACAAGCAGAGCACTGGGAATGTCAATAAACATGGTTATGATTATTTTATCATTGATTCTTTGCACGTTATATTATAATATAATAAAAAATAATTATCATAATAAAATAGAGGATACAGTTAATGAATATGAAAGTATTGAATAAAACTTTAACAGCAATTATTATTTTATTTATAATAACTCCCATGGTGTCCATGCTTATTTGGTCATTTTTTTCAAGCTGGCCGCAGGATAGCTTATTACCACAGAATTTCAGCTTAAGAGGGTTCTTATACTTTTTTAAATCCAAGGACTGGATTATTGCAGCTAAGTCTGTAGGATTTTCACTATTAGCAGCCTTTTTCTCACTGGTTTTAAGCATAATGATTTCCAGAGTTTTAATTGTCAGCAATTTTAAACACAAGGTTAAGTTGGAAAGTGTGTTTTATTTGCCGATGCTTTTACCAGTAGTAAGCATATGCATGGGAAGCCATAAATTATTTTTAAGCTTATTTTCAGGGATGTGTGGAATTATGGTTTTTGTTTTACATGTTTATTTTTCATTGCCATATGCTTTTAAAATGGTGTATTCTTATTACATTTTATGGGGTGTTGAACAGGAACAAGTGGCAAGAGGTCTTGGAGCAAATAAATATCAAGCATTTTATCTTGTTAACATACCGGTTTATTTAAAAGGTTATATTTCGAGTTTTATAATGGCGTTTATAATTTCATATTCACAGTATTTTATTAACTTTTTTATAGGAGATTCAAATTTTGTAAATTTTTCAATGATTATGACTCCATACATATCCGGGTCAAATAGAAATATTTCTTCTTTGTATACCCTTATGTATATTTTATGTGGTATAATTGTTATGATATTTTGCTCTTTTATTGAGAAAATATATAAAAATAATATAGAAAGAAATGAAGAAATATGAGCTTTTTAGAATTGAAAGATATACATTATAGTATTGGAAAAAATGAAATTTTAAAAAATATAAATTTAAACATAGACAAAGGACAGTTCTTTTCCATATTAGGACCTAGCGGGGCAGGAAAAACAACTATTTTTAGAATTATAACAGGGGCTCTAATGGCTGACAGCGGTGAAATTCTTTTGGATGGTGCTTTTATTAATGATGTGCCTATGGAAAAAAGAGAAATAATTATGGTTCACCAATCAAAACACCTGTTCCCTTACATGTCAGTTTTGGATAATATTCAGTTTGGCATGAAGGTGAGGAAGCTTGAAAGGAATTTAATAAATCAAAAAACAGATGATTTATTGAAGTTGTTCAATATGCAATCTCATATAAAAAAATATCCTCATCAATTATCAGGAGGACAGCAGCAGTTAGTGGCACTTATGCGAGCTCTGGCTGTAGATCCTAAAATTCTTTTACTTGATGAACCCTTTACAGGACTTGATGATAATTTAAAAAATTATATGAGAGGATTTATATTAGACATACAGAAAAAATTAAAAGTTACCATGGTGATGATTACTCACGATAAGGAAGATGCTTTTTTTATGAGTGATAAAATAGCATTTATTTTTAATGGTGAAATTATTTTAAATGAAACCCCTCGCAATTTGTGCAATAAAACTAATATAAGTGCTGTTGATAATTACCTTGGCGATATAATTTTGCTGGATAATGGCAGAATTGTGTTTTCGGATAAAATTATAGATGTTGTAGATTAAGATATAATTGTATGAAATAACTAATAAATAATAGAAATATTATGATATATGGAGTAAATTTATTTTATTTTTTATATTTAATAATATTTCCTTTTTTTTTGCTAAAAATAGAACTTGAAAACAATTTTAACAATGCTATAATAAATTAAAGGTCAAAGAAAGTCAAAGTTAAAGTCTAACTTAAAGTCAGAAATTAAATATTAGGATAAGGATGCGATACTGTGTCAAAATTAAGTGATATAATAGAAGATTTTATCAAAGAACTTATGGATGCTAACAGCAATAGTGTAATTGAAATTCAACGAAACCTATTAGCGCAGCAATTTGATTGTTCTCCATCTCAAATTAATTATGTATTAACAACCAGGTTCAACAATGATAGAGGATATATAATTGAGTCTAGAAGAGGCGGTGGTGGGTACATTAGAATTTTCAAGGTAGAAACATCAAAATACGATGACTTCGATAAAATTTTGCATGAAACTATTGGTGATAATATAACAATTAACAAAGCTTTTGATTTAATTGACAGATTAAGTAATGAAGGCATAATAACCAATAAAGGTCAAAATATAATGAAAAGAACATTGAGCGATAGAGCATTAAGTAGAATTTCTTATGAAGACAGGAATAAAATAAGAGCGGATTTACTAAAAGAGATGATACTGGCAACAATAGAAGAAGATGAATAGAATTATAGAATTATATAGGAGGTATAAATATGTTATGTAATGAATGCGGTAAAAATGATGCTACAGTCCATGTAACTCATATTATTAATGGAAAAAAGACGGAAAATCACCTTTGTGAAGAATGTGCAAAGAAAAATCAATCAATTCTCAATTCAACCTTCTCAATGGAAAACTTATTTTCTGCTATGTTAAATAATGCATTTAATGGTGCGACATATTTGCCTAGCAAAGGTTGTTCTACATGTGGTATGACATATGATGAATTTAGAAATATAGGTAAATTTGGATGCAGAGATTGTATAGAGACATTTAAGCCTAAGCTGATGCCTGTTGTAAAAAATATTCAAGGATATGACATTCATCAGGGTAAAATCCCTAAAAGAGCGGGTGGAGATTACAAGGTGCAAAAAGATATAGAAAAATTAAAGTTACAGCTAAAACAAATGATAGAGCAGGAAGAATATGAAAAAGCCGCACAAATTCGAGATAAAATTAGAGATATGGAAAACAAGTTGTAATAAAAGTTGTGTAGAAGGAGATTAATATTATGGGTAATGAAAAAGAAATTGTAATGACAAGCAGAATCAGGCTTGCAAGAAATTTAAAAAACTATAAATTTCCTACGAAAATGACTAATGAAGAGGCAGTTAGAATAATAAACGACACAAATAAGTCAATTAACAGTGAAGATTCAAGTTTGAATTATAAGCTTCTATATATGAAGGAGTTATCGGATATAGATAAAAATGTTCTTATAGAAAAACACTTAATAAGCCCTGCTTTGGCAGAAAGCAAAGATAAAGGAGCATTGCTTTTAAGCCTTGATGAAAAGAGTTCTATAATGATTAACGAAGAAGATCATATTAGAATTCAAATTTTAGGTTCTGGTATGTGCTTAAATGAATGTTGGGAAGAAGGTACTAGGATTGATGATGTTTTAGAAGAAAAGCTCGATTTTGCTTTTGATAAAGAGTTAGGATATATTACATCTTGCCCAACTAATATTGGAACAGGAATGAGGGCTTCTGTGATGCTTCATTTACCGGCATTGTCAATAACTAACCAGATAGATAAATTATTATATTCTATATCGCAGCTTGGAGTTGCTGTTAGAGGAGTTTATGGAGAAGGAACAAAATCAATGGGTCACTTATATCAAATATCTAATCAGGGAACTCTAGGGGCATCAGAAGAAAAATTAATTGAAAAAATAACACAAATAGTAGTTCAGATTATACAAAAAGAAAAAGCAACAAGGGATTTATTGATAAAAAATAATAAGGACGAAATTGAAGATGAAATATATAGAGCCCTTGGACTGCTATCTTATGCAAGAAGTATAACAACTGATGAAGCAATGAAGCTTATATCATATGTTAAATTAGGAAGAGAAATTGGTATAGTCGAAGGTTTGCAAAATAAGAATTTGTATGATTTGATGGTAAATGTACAGCCTAATAATCTTATAGCAAATACTAATGGTGAATTAAATGTTAAGGAAAGAGATAAAAGAAGGGCTGAATTTATAAGAAAAGAGTTTAAGGATTAAAACAATGTATATATTAGTTAATACAGTTAGGAGATGAAAATATGATAAATGAATTTAATAATTCTGCAAAAAGAGCAATTAATAATGCACAAGATGAAGTAAAAAAATTTAAACATCAGGTTTTAGGAACAGAACAATTATTTTTGGGGTTGATGATAGAGGAAGAAGGCGTTGCAGGTAAGCTACTTAGAAATAAACTTGATTTAGAGAGTGTCAGAGAAATTGTAAAAAAGACATCTGGCGTAGGAGAAGTAATGCCTGAGTTCATTACAATAAGTCCAAGAAGTAAGAATATAATTGAAATAGCACGCCAATATTCTGTTAGATTGAAGGTTCCTTATATTGGAACTGAACACATACTTTTAGGATTAATAGATGAAGGAGAAGGTATTGGTGCTCAGATAATTAAATCTCAAGCAAACCTTCAGGATTTAAAAAATGAAGTGGTTCAATTTATAAAGGGAGGTCAAGAGGGCGAAGAAGCGCCAAACTTGGCATCTAGTACAAATAACAACAAAACATCTGGAACTAAAACTATAGATAAGTATGGTATAGATTTAAACAAACAAGCAAAAGAAGGAAAACTTGACCCTGTTATAGGGAGAGAAAATGTTATTGAAAGGGTAATACAAATATTATCCAGAAGAACAAAAAACAATCCTTGCTTAATTGGAGAACCAGGCGTAGGTAAAACAGCTATTGCCGAAGGGTTAGCACAAGAAATAGTAAAGGGTGATGTTCCGGAAATGTTGAAGAATAAAAGGGTAGTTACCCTAGATTTATCAGGAATGGTTGCAGGCGCTAAATATAGAGGTGAATTTGAAGAAAGACTTAAAAATGCTATAGATGAAATAAAGGCGTCCGGAGATATAATTCTTTTTATAGATGAAATGCATACTATAATAGGAGCTGGCGCATCTGAAGGAGCTATTGATGCATCTAATATATTGAAACCAACATTAGCTAGAGGAGAACTTCAGGTAGTTGGAGCAACAACTATTGATGAATACAAGAAACATATTGAAAAAGATGCAGCTCTTGAAAGAAGGTTTCAACCAATAACTGTTGACGAACCAAGTGTAGAAGACACAATACAAATATTAAAAGGTTTAAGAGATAAATATGAAGCCCACCACAAAGTTGTCATAACAGATGATGCTATAGAAGCTGCTGCAAAATTATCTCACAGATATATTTCAGATAGATTTTTACCTGATAAAGCAATAGATTTAATTGATGAGGCAGCATCTAGAGTCAGACTTAAATCTTCTACCGCACCTAAGGGATTAAAAGAAATTGAAAATAAAATAAAAGAGCTTAAGAATGAAAAGCGTGTAGCTATAAATAATCAAAATTTTGAAAAAGCTGCGTCTTTTAGAGATGAAGAAAAGAAATTGACTGATGAATTAGACAAACAAAAAGAGGAATGGGCAACTAAAACCAATTTAAATGATTCAAAAATTGAATACGAAGAAATTGCAGATATTATTGCTCAATGGACGGGTATACCTATAAAAAAACTTCAAGGTGATGAATCTGATAGACTCTTAAATATGGAAGAAATCTTACACAATAGAGTTGTAGGGCAGGAAAAAGCAGTAGAAGCAATTGCAAAGGCAATCAGAAGGTCTAGGGTAGGACTGAAGGATCCTAAAAAACCTATTGGTTCATTTATATTCTTAGGACCTACAGGAGTTGGTAAGACAGAACTTTCAAAAGCTTTAGCAGAGTCTATGTTTGGAGATGAAAATTCTATGATTAGAATTGATATGTCTGAATATATGGAGAAACATTCTGTATCCAAATTGGTTGGTTCACCTCCGGGATATGTTGGATTTGATGATGGAGGGCAATTAACTGAAAGAGTTAGGAGAAAACCATATTCAGTTGTACTTTTCGATGAAATAGAAAAAGCTCATCCTGATGTATTTAATATATTATTGCAAATACTTGATGATGGTAGGCTCACTGACTCAAAGGGAAGAACTGTAGATTTCAAAAATACAGTGATAATCATGACATCCAATGTTGGTGCTAATACTATTAAAAAGCAAAAAACACTAGGTTTTATGTCAAGTTCTTCTAATGAAGAAACTTCAGAGTACGAAAAAATGAAAGAAAATGTAATGGGTCAGCTTAAAGAAACATTCAGACCTGAATTTCTAAATCGTATAGATGAAATTATTGTTTTCCATTCATTAAGTAAAGAAAATATTAAACATATTGTTTCATTAATGATTAATAATTTATCTAACAGGCTTGAACAGCTTAATATTAAAATAGAAATTGATGATAAGGCTAAAGATTTGTTAGCTGATGCAGGCTTTGACCCTGTATATGGTGCTAGACCGCTTCAAAGAGAAATAAGAAGGAAAATTGAGGATAGATTATCAGAAGAACTTTTGAAGGGTACTGTTAAAAAATCAGACGTTATAAAAATAACCGCAGACGATAAAGATTTAGTGTTTTCTAATGAAAAGTAGGCGTTAATAAACAAAATTTTTCTGAAAAAAAATTTAAAAAATGCTTGACATTTTTTAAAAAGTGGATATAATAATAAAAAATAAGTAATAAATATTTAAGCGATGATAGGAAGAGTAGTATAGGATTTAGTCAAAGAGAGATAGCGTTGGTGAGAGTCTATTACGATAATTTTATACAAAGAACATCCTTGAGCTTTTGACCCAAATTGCATATTTATATGTGAAAGTAGGCTCAAACGCATCCGAGCGTTAAAGCGGCAAAAACATGATAGTGTTTTTCGAGTGAGCATATTATATGCTAATTAGGGTGGTACCGCGATGATTATAACTCCTTCGTCCCTTTCCCAGGGATGGAGGAGTTTTCTTATGTAAAAAATATATATAGAAAGAGGCTTAGTGATGAAAAGAGTAAATGAATATCGTACACATACATGTGGAGAAATCAGAGAAACGGATATTGATAAAAAGGTTAGAGTTTCAGGTTGGTTTGAAAATGTAAGAGACCATGGGGGAGTTAAATTTGTTGATTTAAGAGACCAATATGGTATAGTTCAAGTAGTAATCCACGATGAAAAAATGCTGGAAAAAGTATCAAAAGAAAGTGCAGTTTGTGCGTCTGGTATAGTGGTTAGAAGAGATGAAGATACTATAAACGAGAAGTTGGAAACAGGTACAGTCGAAGTTGTAGCTGAAACATTTGAAGTTCTGGGTAAAGTTAGAGAGCCATTACCTTTTGAAGTAACATCATCAATGGAAACTAAGGAAGAAATGCGTTTAAAATACAGGTATTTAGATTTAAGAAACAAAAAAGTCCATGAAAATATAATCATTCGTTCAAAGATAATTTCATTTATAAGAAATAAAATGGAAAGCATGGGTTTCTTAGATATACAAACACCTATACTTACTTCTTCATCACCGGAAGGTGCCAGAGATTATATAATTCCAAGCAGAAAACATCACGGCAAATTTTATGCACTTCCACAAGCACCGCAAATTTTTAAGCAGCTGTTGATGGTTTCCGGATTTGATAAATATTTTCAAATAGCGCCATGCTTTAGAGATGAAGATGCAAGAGCTGACCGCTCACCAGGTGAATTTTATCAGCTTGATTTTGAAATGGCATTTGCAACACAGGAGGATGTTTTATCAGTAGCAGAAGAAGTTCTTTACGAAACATTTGTCAAATTTTCAGATAAATATGTTTCTAAACCGCCATTTAAAAGGATTCCATTTAAAGAATCAATGCTTAAATACGGAACGGATAAACCGGATTTAAGAAATCCTCTTGAAATAATAGATATAAGTGATATGTTTGTAGAAACAGGATTTGCACCATTTAAGAAAAAAACAGTTAGAGCTATAAATGTTAAAAATTGTGCATCTCAATCAAAAAGTTTCTTTGAAAACATGCTTCAATTCGCAACCGGAATTGGAATGAAGGGTCTTGGATATGTCAAAGTAGATGAAAACATGAAGTTCCTTGGTCCTATTGATAAATTTTTAAAAGATGAAGATAGAACAGTGTTAATAGAAAGAGCACAATTAGAGCCCGGATGTGTATTGTTTTTCATAGCAGATGATAAGGAATTTGCTCCAAAATTGGCCGGACAAATAAGAACAGAATTAGGTAAAAGATTAAAATTAATAGATGAAAGCAAATTCGAAATGTGTTTTGTTGTTGATTTCCCAATGTACGAAGTGGACGAAAACACCGGTGAAACAGTATTTACTCACAATCCTTTTTCAATGCCTCAAGGTGGATTAGATGCTCTTGTAAACAAAGACCCTCTTGACATCATTGCTTATCAATATGATATAGTATGTAATGGAGTAGAACTTTCTTCAGGTGCTGTGAGAAACCACGATATAGATATTATGGTTAAGGCTTTTGAAATAGCAGGATATACAGAGCAGGATTTGGAAAGTAAGTTTTCTGCCTTATACAGCGCATTTAAATTTGGAGCTCCCCCTCATGCAGGCATGGCACCGGGAATTGACAGGATTGTAATGCTTATAACTGAACAGGAGAACATAAGAGAAGTTATTGCATTCCCAATGAACAGCAATGCTCAGGATTTATTAACAGGGGCACCTTGTGAAGTAACAGAACAACAATTAAGAGATGTTCACATAAAAATTAGATAATGAGGAGTTGAATTTAGTGATAACACGTGAAGAAGTATTAAAGATAGCAAGGCTTGCAAAATTATCTGTAAATGATTATGAAATTGAATCATTAACACATGATATGACTGAGATAATTAATTTCGCAGATACAATAAACACTTTAGTAAAAGATGAAGATATGGAAGATTTTGATGATATTAATAATATAGTAAATGCCTTTCATGAGGATGTAGTAGAGGAATCTTTTGACAGAGAGCTCATTTTGAAAAACGCAGAAGGTGGAGATGATGGCTACTTTCTAGTAAAAAGGAGAAATGCCAAATAGGAGGTAACATGGAAAAGTATTCAGGAAAAATAAAACATATAAGTAATTTGCTGCAAACAAAGCAAATATCATGTACAGAATTAACAAGAAAATATTTAGAAAGCATTGAATCAGTAAACTCAAAATTGAATGCATATGTTACTGTTACGGATACTTTAGCTCTTGAAACAGCTAAAAAAGTTGATGAGAAAATTGCATCAGGACAGCTTTTGATGCCTCTTGAAGGCATACCAATGACATTGAAAGACAATATTTCAACAACTGATGTGGAAACAACTTGCTGTTCAAAAATATTGAGCGGATATGTTCCAGTATATGATGCAACAGTTTGGGAGCTGTTGAAAAATCAAAATGCAGTACTCCTTGGTAAAACCAATATGGATGAGTTTGCAATGGGTTCGTCTTGTGAAACTTCAATTATAGGAGGTGCATTAAATCCTCATAACCATGCATATGTTGCAGGCGGAAGTTCAGGAGGAGTGGCTTCAGCAGTTGGAGCTAATATTGCAGTTTATGGTTTAGGGTCAGATACCGGCGGCTCAGTTAGGCAGCCTGCAAGCTTTTGCGGTTTAGTGGGATTAAAGCCGACATACGGTTCAGTATCAAGATATGGACTTATTGCATACGCATCTAGCTTTGATCAAATAGGTCCCATAACTACCAGCGTAGAGGATTCAGCAATAGTATATGACGCAATTTCTTCATATGATTCTAAGGATTCTACATCTCAGGGGAACAAGGGTATTATAGCCGAGAACAAATTGTCTGATGATATAAAAGGAAAGAAAATAGGAATAGCAAAAGAATATTTTGATGGCATCAGAGATGACGTGCAAGAATCCATTGAAAAAGCAATTAAGGTTTATGAAGAGTTAGGAGCTGAAATAGTTTATTTTAATTTACCTCAAATAAAATATGCTGTACCTGTTTATTATATACTGGCATGTGCTGAGGCTTCTTCAAATCTAGGCAGATATGATGGTATACGATATGGATATAAAACGTCAAACTACAACGACTTAAATGAAATGATATGTAAAACAAGAAGCGAAGGCTTTGGAAAGGAAGTTCAAAGAAGAATAATGCTTGGTACATATGTATTGAGTTCCGGATATTACGATGCATATTATAAAAAGGCTCAAAAATTAAGAGGTGCTATTGTAAAAGCATTTAAAGAAGCATTTAAAATATGTGATATAATCCTTACTCCAACTGTACCGACTACTGCTTTTGAATTGAACTTTACATCAAAAGATCCAATTGAAACATATTTGACAGATATATGCACTGTTCCTGTTAATATTGCAGGATTGCCTGCTGTTTCTGTTCCGTGTGGTTTTGACAGTAAAGGATTACCAATAGGCATGCAGTTAATAGGAAATAGTTTTGAGGACGCAAAATTATTAAACTTTGCACATCAATATGAGAAACAGACTAAAAGAACATCATACAAAGAAGTTGAGATAGGGGTGAGACTATGAGCTGGGAATTAGTTGCGGGATTGGAAACTCATATTGAGCTTTCAACAAAAACGAAAATTTTCTGCAATTGTACAACAGAGTTTGGGGGAGATCCAAATACACATTGCTGTCCTGTGTGCATTGGACTTCCGGGGACATTGCCGAAATTAAATGAGAATGTTGTTAATTATGCAGTAAAAGCAGGACTTGCAACAAACTGTAAAATAAGAAACATATCTAAAATGGATCGTAAAAATTATGTATATCCAGATTTGCCTAAAGCTTATCAAATTTCACAATTTGATAAACCTCTTTGTGAGGGAGGATACATTACGCTGGATTCAGGCAAAAGAATTAACATTACAAGGATTCATATAGAAGAAGATGCCGGTAAACTTGTGCATCAAAGAGGGGACACCTACATTGATTATAACAGAGGCGGAGTGCCTTTGATTGAAATTGTATCAGAACCGGATATTAGAAGTATTGATGAAGCTGTGGAATATATTGAAAAGCTTAGGTCCATAATGAAATATATCGGAGTTTCCGACGTTAAAATGCAGGAAGGTTCCTTGAGATGTGATGTAAATATATCCATCAGAAAAGACGGAGAAGAAAAACTGGGTACCAGAGCGGAGATTAAAAATATGAATTCTATGGCATTTATTGCTAAAGCTATGGAATATGAGATGAACAGACAAATTGATATATTAGAAAACGGCGGGGAAATAGTTCAAGAAACAAGAAGGTATAACAGTGACCTGAATATTACGGAGAGCATGCGAGGCAAAGAAGATGCCGATGACTACAGATATTTCAGAGAGCCGGATTTAGTTACAATATCTATAACTGATGAACAGATAGAGAAGTTTAAAAGAGAGCTTCCGGAGCTTCCTGATGCCAAATTGCAGAGATTTATTAATCAATATGGACTACCTTATGATGATGCTGCACTACTTGTTAAATATAAAAAGATATCAGAATATTATGAAGAAGCCTGCGAGAATGTAAATAATTGCAAAACAGTTTCAAATTTGATATTAGGTCAGATTTTTAGGCGATTATCTACGGAAACAGATAAAGAACAATGCTGTATTTCAATTCCTCCTAAATATTTAAATGAACTTGTTTTATTAATGGAAGATAAAAAATTAACATCGAATTTAGCCAGAAATACTCTTGAACAAATGCTTGATACAGGAAAAGCTGTTCATGAACTTATATCAGAAAGCGATATGGGAAGTATTGATGATAATGAACTTAGAAATCTTTGTGAAAAAGCGGTTCAAGAAAATGAAAAAGCTGTGAATGAATATTTAAAAGGTAAAGAAAAAGCTTTTGGTTCTATAATAGGGTATATAATGAAACAAACAAAAGGAAAAGCAGATGCCGCATTGGCAACTGAGATAGTAAAAGAAATAATTAAAGCATTAAGATAATTATCTTAATGCTTTAATTACTATGATTCGTAGTTATCTAATATCTTTTGTGCAACTTCCTTTCTTGCAGTACGCATGTCCATTGCTTGTTTTTCAATATATCTATGTGCTTGTTCTTCTGTCATGTTTAAATATTGAATAAGGACACACTTTGCTCTGGTTACAAGTCGGATTTCTCAATTTTTTTCTGTAAAAAGATTATTTTCGCTTATAAGTCCTGTCATTCTTTTTTTAGATGCTATGGCTAGTTTTAATGCTTGATAAAAAACTTGTCTTGCAATAGGTTTCGAAACAACAAGGACACCATAATCAGATACTTTAGCTGATATCTCATCAGCAATTTCATTTTTAATAATAAGAATAACTCCTGATGAACTCATTTCAGTTATAGATGTAGCAAGTTCATCACCAAACTCATCTAATAGAGGAGTATTAATTATAACTAAGTCATAATCTATTGTATTTACTAATCTTCTTGCTTCTCCACTGTTTTTAGCAGAGGTTATTTTAGTAACAGCCCATGCGTTAATTAGCTGTGACAGCAATCCTATACTTTTGTCAGAACTTGATACTATAAGTACACTATCCATGAAATCATCACCTCTGCTATCTTATAAATTATGCATACTTATGATATACTAAAAAAATTTAAATTAAAAAATATAGAAGTATGTTTTTTGCTCGTGTTCTTCTTTATTTTCTGACATAGAATATTTACTCCATTCGTTTTGTTTAGCGTCAATGTATTTTTCTAAAGTTTTATGAGGAAGATGGTTTTTTACAAATTCACTATGTTCTGCTAAATTAATGGCACTTTTGAGTGTATCAGGAATCATCTCGTATATTTTGTTCTGATTAACTTTTAAATCATAAAAATTGGTATTTTCAGGTTCGCAAAGCTCTAAATTAGTTTCAATACCTTCAAGTCCAGCATAAATAAGCAAAGCAAATGTTAAATAAGGGTTACAGCACGGGTCTGAAGATCGAATTTCCATTCTGGAGTATTTCCCATTTGCAGCAGGTATACGAATGAGTTGTGAACGATTTTGTGATGACCATGTAATATATTTTGGAGCTGAATGACTGCCAAAACGTTCATATGAGTTAGTAAGGGGATTTAGAAATACAGTTATTTCTCCTATTCTACTCAAAATTCCGGCAATAAAACTTTCAGATTCTTTAGTTGATTCATGCCGCATATTATCAAAGAGGTTTACTCCGTTTTTTAATATAGATATATTAATATGTAAACCGCTGCCATCGTTATCTTTTAATGGTTTAGGCATAAAAGAGGCATGTAGACCATTTAATTGAGCAATAGTTTTAACAACGGTTCTAAAAGTTACAAGGTTTTCAGCAGCAGATAAAGAGTCACTGTATTTAAAATCTATTTCATTTTGGCCTGGACCTTGTTCATGATGGGAACTTTCTGGAATAATTCCCATTTGTTCAAGAGTGAGACAAATCTCACGACGGACATTTTCACCTTTGTCAAGTGGAGCCATGTCAAAATAACCTGCATAGTCATGAGGTTTTTTTGTAGGAATACCTTTTTCATCTAATTCAAACAGGTAGAATTCGCACTCTGAACCTATTTCAACTTTATAGTCATATTTTGCTGCAGTAGCTATAGCTTTTTTTAAAATGAAGCGGCAATCACCTTCAAAAGGTGTTCCATCATAATATTTTATATCGCAGAAAAATCGTGCAACTCTTCCTTGCTGCGGTCTCCATGGCAATATTGACAAAGTAGTAGGGTCGGGATATAAGAACAGATCTGATTCTTCAATATTTAGAAAACCATTTATGGATGAAGCATCAAAGGATATTCCAGAATCAAAGGCACGAGGCAACTCATCAGCAATAATTGAAATATTTTTTAGTGTTCCAAAAATATCACAAAAACACAACCTTATAAATTTTATGTCATTTTCTCTTATAAATTGTATAACTTCACTAATAGTGTAGTCCATTTTTTCACCTCCGGATATTTTGTATATTATACACGATTTAGTTGTTAATATAAAGCTGATTATATTGATTTTCTAAATTAGGTGTTAATACAAAAAAGTTATGCGATAATATCTCTTCTTTATTTAATCCAAATTCATTGCAAAATTCTGATATGTATTCACATATATCATTCATATCAGATTCATCTGCAACTTTGCCTAGAACGTGAGGTGGGAGGTCTATAGGTAGATTGTTACACCTCAAATACATTTTTCCTCCGTGCATACCTGTTGAACAAAAAAATCCAACAGGTGGGTCATTTGTAGCATCTAATCCCAGAACTATTATTAATCCGCCTGATTGATATTCACCAAGAAAACTGCCGGCAGATCCGCCTATAACTAATACAGGCAGCTTATCCTTGTAAGCTTTCATGTGTATTCCGGCTCTATACCCTGCATTTCCTTTAACGTAAATCTTTCCTCCACGCATTGCATATCCGGTTGCATCGCCACTTGAGCCATGGATGAATATATTACCTGCATTCATTGTGTTGCCAACTGCATCTTGAACATTAGCTTTTACTGTAATATTTGAACCATTTAGATAAGAGCCTAAAGCATTTCCGGGAACGCCTTCAATTATTATATTTTTATCAGATAAACCGCTACCTATATATCTTTGACCGATACAATCTTTTATATATATTATCTTGTCAGATGAACTTTTTATTGTATCATTCAATTCTTTGAAATGTAATTTTAATGATTGTATATCCATATTAATATCCTCCAATATTATTTTTTATTTATTCACCAGCATGCTTAATGCCCAATATTTCAAGTTCCTTTTCGTTTAATCCAATACCTCTAAGCATTAGCCTGTTCCCTTTAAGAGCTTCAATAGAGTTAATACCCATTCCACCCATCATTTCTTTTATTTCATTTTTCCATGCAGTAATTAAATTATAAAGTTTTGTACAACCATCATTTGAATCTAATCTTTTAACCAATTCAGGCTGCTGAGTTGCTATTCCCCAGTTACATTTTCCCATGTGACAGCTTCTGCACAAATGGCATCCTAGAGAAATTAATGCTGCAGTTGCAATATAAACAGCATCGGCACCTAAGGCAATTGCTTTAATTATATCTGCACTGTTTCGTATGCTTCCACCAGCTATAATAGAAATATTTCCTCTTATTCCTTCCTCTCGAAGCCTTTGATCAACACTTGCCAGTGCTAGCTCTATAGGAATTCCAACATTATCTCTGATTCTGGTGGGTGCTGCACCGGTACCGCCTCTAAACCCGTCAATAGCTATTATGTCGGCTCCGGATCTAGCTATTCCACTTGCAATTGCTGCAATGTTATGAACAGCAGCTACTTTTACAATAATTGGCTTTTTATATTCAGTTGCTTCCTTTAATGAATAAATCAACTGTCGTAAGTCTTCTATGGAGTATATATCATGGTGAGGTGCAGGGGAAATAGCAGAGCTGCCTTCTGGTATCATTCTTGTTTCAGAAATATCTCCTACAATTTTACTTCCCGGCAAATGCCCTCCAATTCCAGGTTTTGCACCTTGACCGATTTTGATTTCAATTGCAGCGCCTGCTTCAAGGTAATCTTTATAAACTCCAAAACGTCCAGAAGCTACTTGAACAATAGTATTTCTGCCGTATTTGTACAATTTGTTGTGCAAACCCCCTTCGCCGGTATTGTAAAGTATACCAAGTTGCTCTGAAGCTTTTGCAAGAGCTTCGTGAGCGTTATAGCTAATTGAACCGTAAGACATTGCTGCAAATATAATTGGTGCTGAGATTTCTAACTGAGGTTCAAGCTTCGTAATTAGTTTACCATTTGCATCTCTACGGATTGTATTAGATTTTTTCCCTAAAAAAACTTTAGTTTCCATAGGTTCTCTTAAAGAGTCAATAGGCGGATTGGTTACTTGAGATGCATTAATTAAAATTTTATCCCAATATACTGGATAATCATTTGGATTTCCCATTGAGGATAAAAGAACCCCTCCACTTGATGATTGTTTATATATTTCTTCAATAGTGCTTTTAGTCCAATTTGAATTTTGCTTAAATGTGTAATCTGCTTTAATAATTTTAAGAGCTTTAGTAGGACATGTTGCAACACATCTATGACAATTTACACACTTCATGCTATCATCAGTCATTATTCTTAATTTTTCATTATAATTATGTACTTCATTAGCACATTCATTTTGACATATCTTACAATTTGTGCATTTGTCTTTGTTTCTTATAACTTCATATTCAGGGTAAAATAAATTCATAGCCATTAGTTAGCGCCTCCATTCAATGTAACTATTATAGGTTCTCCACCTTTTGGGGACCAAATTTTTGTTGGATTAGGTTCAATTACTCTTATTGCACATTCTTCACTGGCCACATAAAACATGTCTTGTTTTTCAGCTACAACCAAAGAACGAAGCTTTAGTCTGTCATTTAAGGCCATTAAACCGCCATCAAAGCCTAGCAGTATAGAAAATGGTCCTGTAATTAAAAGGCTGCTGAATGTGTTTCTAAGATATTTAAGTGTTTCTTTTTCTTCTTTATCTTTTCTTTCTATAGTTGTCCAGAAAGGTGCGGCTATAACATTAGCCATTTCTTGAAGAGTTAGCCACTGCCTTCTGACAAGATAATCTATAATATAAGTAATAACTTCTGTATCAGTAAGCAAAGTGCACTTGTATCCAAACATTTCCATATACCTTCTGTTTGCATCATAAGATGAAATCTCTCCATTGTGAACTACAGAATAGTTCAGAAGTGCAAATGGGTGAGCTCCGCCCCACCAACCGGGAGTATTGGTAGGGTATCTGCCATGGGAAGTCCAACAGTAACCTTCGTATTCTTCTAATCTATAGAAATTTCCTACATCTTCAGGATAACCTTCTGCCTTAAAAACGCCCATGTCTTTTCCGCTTGAAAATACATATGCTCCATTTATTTGTGAATTTATTTTTATTACACATCTTGCTGTAAATTCTTTTTCATCTAATTGACTTTCTGCTAATTTTGAGTGTCTTGGTATTACAAAATACCTCCAAATTAAAGGTTCATTAGTAATTGAAGCCGTTTTTCTTATTGGTATCTTTGAAAGGTTTTCCAAATCAAAATGATTTTCTATAAACTTTTCACATTCCAGTTTAGCATTTAAATTTTCATAAAAAACATGAAAAGCATACAAGTCTTTGTATTGAGGATAAATTCCATATCCTGCAAATCCACCGCCTAAACCGTTTGAGCGGTCATGCATTGTTGAAATAGAATCTATTATTTTTTTCCCGTTGATGTTATCTCTATTTTTTGAAAATATTCCTGATATAGCACACCCTGAAGGTATCCTTATTTGTCCTTCTTTTTTCATATGACTTCTCCTTAATTACAAATTTGCATACAAAAAGCGCTCATTAAAATAATATTTTGCAAAAACAAAAAATTATTTTAATGAACGCCTTTGTTCATTTTGGTGATTATATTATAAGTCAGACTTAATGTCAAGTTTTTTTTAAACATAAATATACAAAAATCTGAGTACTCTCAATTGTAAAAGTAAATTAGCCTTTTTTAGTGAACAGTCTAATTATTTATATAAATTTAATGGTCGTAAGTTGATGAAGATGATTTAGAAATTAATACAGCCGGTAAGTATTGATTATTTTATACCTATAGAGATTTATTGATAAACGTACAATAAATAAAATTTTATTAGTATAAATGATAATTAAATAAAACAGTCAAAAAAAATTAAAAGATGATGCCTTTATTTTGTTTCATATATTACTTATCCTTAACAATAGCCTAGTACCATGCATATACTAGTCTAAAGAAAGGAGTATATATATGATAACGCATGTTGTGAAACCAGGTGAAAGCATATATTCAATATCACAAAAATATAATGCATCACCTCAAAAAATAATTAGAGATAACGAGTTAACAGACCCGAATAATTTAGTTGTCGGGCAAACTCTTGTAATTCTTTCTCCTAGTCAAGTTCATGTTCTTCAACCTATGGAAACGCTACAAGGCATTGCAAATATGTATAATACTACAACAATTGAACTTTTACAAAACAATCCGTTCATTTCTAATACAAATGTTGTATATCCGGGTGAAGAGCTTGTAATAAGTTATGATAGCCCTAAAAGAGGCTCTATAAATGTAATTGGATATGCGTATCCTAATATAGATAGAAAAGTATTATTAAAAACTTTACCTTACTTGACTTATTTATCATTATTTACTTATGGTATAAAACCAGACGGTGAATTAATAGATATTGAAGATGAAGATTTAATAAAAATGGCTAGAAACTATGGAGTGGCTCCTATAATGCTTATTTCAACATTAACTGATGAAGGGAGATTTAGCAGTGAATTAGCAAATATAATTCTTAATGATGAAGAAGTTCAAAATAACTTGATTGAAAATATTTTGGAAACTCTAAGAGCTAAAAACTATTATGGGTTGGATGTTGATTTTGAATATATATTACCAGAGGACAGGGAACAGTATACGGAATTTATAACAAATTTGTCAACTAGATTAAATGCAGAAGGTTTCCCTGTTATTACTGCACTAGCTCCAAAAATATCTTCAGATCAAAAAGGTCTTTTGTATGAAGCTCATGATTATCCGGAATTAGGAGATGCATCAGATAAAGTAATGCTTATGGCTTATGAATGGGGATATACCTATGGACCAGCTATGGCAGTGGCACCAGTTGATAAGGTAAGAGAGGTTTTGGATTATGCTGTGACGGAAATAGATCCTCAAAAAATTATTATGGGTATACCAAACTACGGATATGATTTTGTTCTGCCATATGAAAAAGGAAAATCAAAAGCAAAGTCACTTTCTAATGTTGAAGCCGTTCAATTAGCCGAAGAAGTAGGAGCACAGATTGAATTTGATGAAATTGCAAAAGCACCTTACTTTGTTTATTATGATTCAGAAGGAAAACAGCATACAGTGTGGTTTGAAGATGCAAGAAGCATAGAAGAAAAGTTGAATTTGTATGATGAATACAATTTTGATGGTGTAGCATTTTGGAATATAATGAAGTACTTTCCACGAAGCTGGTTAGTTATAAATTCATTGTATGATATTGAAAAAGTTATATGATGAAACTTAAATAAGTTAAGTGAGACAGTCCGAAATCGTGACTGTCTTATTTTAATAAATCATTAATGTTTTTAAAAAACAGTTTATATTTTATTTACCAGTCATTTTTAGAACAAGTTAAGCATATATATAAAATAAAATATGTTGAGAATTAATATATTATTATAGTGTTAATTTTTGAGGAGGTTTACATGAACAATAAGAATAATAATTATAGAGTTATGAAATTTCTTGAACCTGTGAGCAAATCAGATAAATCTAAGGGGTACGTAAGGCTTGACATAAGAGGTATAAGAGGAACTTTAATTGTATCTGTAGAAAATTTAGGAGATAGCAAGTCAACGAGTGAAGTTTATTTGTATAAGGACAAAACTAACAAAATTAAAGTTGGGACTGTAAATAATAGAAAAGGGATGATTAAAAGGACTATTTCTCTTGCAAATAACAGTACTAATTTTGAAGATTATAATATTTGTGGTGTTGTTAAAGACAACAAAATTGTATTGTACGCAAATTTATTCAATGCTGCAAATCTTAATGATGTTAGAAAACTTGAGGAAGATGTACAAGTAAAAAGTATTGAAGAACCCTATGAAGAAGATAAAAATATACCTATAGCAGATGAAGTATCTGATGATAATGAAGAATATGAAACAGCAAAAGAAACAGGAAAAATAGGTAAAGAGGATGAAGCAGAAAATGAGTCAAAAAATTATATTGGAGAAAAAACTGAAGGAGAAAAAACACAAGTTATTCCTGATGAAGTTAATATTTCTGAAAAAGATGAAATAATTCAAGAAGAACAAAAGCCTTTACAAGAAGGCAATATAGAAATTGAAAATTCAAACAATAAAAAAGAGGATATAGAATCTGTTTCAAAAAAAGTAGCGTATAAAAATAAGTTTGAAGAAAATTTATATACTATATTAAAAGAGTATAAGAGAATAACTCCTCTATCTGTTGATATAAAAAGTATGTCATGGTGGAAAGTTCCATATGATGACAGAGGAGTAAAAAATGGTTTTTTACCATACTATGACCAGATAATAAGTTCATATTACCCATATCCAATGTCAAATAGAGTAACTACTTGTCATAGCTTAATGAGAAAGTACGGATATTATTTATTTGGAATATATAAAGATAACAATAAAAATATTAAAAAATTTGTTTATGGTGTGCCTGGAGAGTTTAAAAGAGAGGAGCAGCCTTATAAAGGAATAACTGGATTTAAAAATTGGTCATATAAAAATAAAGAAATTAATGGGGATTATGGATTTTGGTTAGCTTTTGTAGATTCAAGTACAGGCGAAGTGACAGAGCCTCCGCAAATAGTTGGGTAAATAGTACTGTACAAAGTATAAAAAGTTTGCTATAATATACGAGAACTATTCATAAATAAAGGAGATTAATAAACAAATGCCGCCAATTAGTACACATATGCACTTTGGTAAAATTTTTATTGAAAATTCTGAAGATGAAATAGACATACTTAGCTTTATACTTGGTATGGTTTCGCCGGATACTTTTAGCGATGACAATACTTTTGAGGAGTTTCATTGTCTAGATGAAGATGGCAACATAGATGTAAGGGAATTCTATGAAAAGTTTGATTTGAAAAAATTAAACTTACAACAAAAGTCATTTGTTTTAGGATACTATTCTCATATTTGGTTTGACGAATACTACAAATTTAATGCAAGTAGATTGACGGTACATAATTGTCAAGACCTTCCTGATGAAGAATTAGGCATTGCGGTTAAAAACACTTTAAAGCACTATGATTTTAAAGCTGTTGGAAATTATTACAGTAGTATTATGTTAAATATTGATGATTATAATTTTAGCATAGGGTTAAAAGAAGTAAGACATATTAGTATTAACAGGGCAAAAGAAATATTAAAAGAGTATTTTGAAGATCTAATACCTGAAAATACTTATCCTGAATTAATAGAAGAAGTAGAATATATGAATTTCATACGTAAGAGTTGTAGCAAAATAATTAAATCTCTATAAGCATTTAACTGGAATTGTTTATTTAGTTTATAACCTTGTGATGAACTTAAAATGAAAACTCCATAAAAGGAGTTTTTATTTAATTTTTAGTTTGACTGTTTATAGAAAATATACTATATTATAAAATAGTAAACTCTTTTAAAGATAAGGATGATAATTGTGAAATATAAATACGTTTTTTTTGATTTTGATGGGACACTTGCGGACACAGAAGAGGTTAATTTTGTTATATATCAAAAATTAGCTGAAAAATATAACTTAAGGAATATAACATTAGATGAATTAGGTCATTTGAAAAAAATGAGTGCCAAAGAAATTATGGAGTATGTAGAGTTAAAAAAGAGATATTTACCATTTATGCTTAAGAGAGGTAAAAAACTTTTAACTCAAGATATAAGGAATGTTAGGTTGTGTAAGTCAGATATCTTTGATACTGTAAAACAGATAAAAAGCTTGGGAATAAAAGTTGCAATAGTTACAACCAACTCTAAAACAAATGTAAAGATATTCTTAGAAGAGCATAATGCAGATTATTTCGATTTTATTTCAAGTTCTACAATGTTTGGAAAAGAATCAAAAATTAGAAAAATTATGAAAAAGGAAAAACTCAAGAAAAGTGAAGTTCTTTATGTTGGAGATGAAATAAGAGATATTCATGCAGCAAACAGGGCAGGAATAGATATTGCATCTGTTGGATGGGGATATAATACAGTTGAAAGTCTTAAAAAAAACAAACCAAAGTATTTGGTTTTTGAAACAGGTGAATTGTTTGATATATGCAAACAAGAATAGCAATAAATACGAATGAAAAGCTAATGGCTTTACAAATTATTCGTATTTATTCTTTTTTTGTTATAAAAATATAAAATATTATATATTATTTCTTGCATTCATAAATTCATTATGCTAAAATACAAACCATAATATTAATAGACGGAGGTAATATATGAGTAAAATGATTTACACGATTAAACCCGAACATCACAGTATTTCTGAACTTACTAAAATTTTAGAGGAGCACCCAGAAATACAATTCGTATCATTTATGGGTATAGACACCGGTGGAAATGGTACTGATGAAAAAATCCCAATAAAGTTATTTTTAAAAGACATGGAAGATATGCTGACCCATGGAATACAAACAGATGGTTCAAGTGTTGAGCTTCAAGGTATAGCGGTATTAAATGATGCCAGAGTTGATATTTTACCTGATGTGGATTGTATATGGTTTGTTGACTACAATTATGAGTATTATAACGATGAAAATGGTCTCCCTGTAGGTACGTTAAAAATACCTTCATTTATTATTCACAGCGGCAAGAAAGTGTGTTCTAGGTCAATATTAAAGAAATCTGTTGAAAATTTTTCTAGTGTTTTGAAGGAGCTTTTGAAAAAAAATCCTGAATTAACAAACAAATATGGTTTTAAATATGAAGATATAGATGAGATTTTATTGACATCTGCAACTGAATTAGAGATGTGGGTTAAAACTCCGGAGCAAAGTGCTGATTATGAAGAATTATACACATCCCAAACATTAAAAGAACAATATTGGAAAAGAACTATGGGAACAGTAAGAACTGTTCTTGAAAAAATAATGGATCAACTTGAGTGCTATGATTTAAAACCTGAAATGGCTCATAAAGAGGTTGGCGGAATAACAAATACAGTTGATGCTAAAGGCAGAATAACTCATGTTATGGAGCAGCTTGAAATAGATTGGAGATTTTCTGATGCTTTGCAAGCAGCTGATAATGAAATTATTGTTAGAGAATTAATCGAAGATCAATTTAGACATCATGGGTTGGAAGTTTTATTCAAAGCAAAACCTATTGAAGGAGTAGCAGGAAACGGGGAACATACACACCTTGGTGTTGCAGTTAAATTGAAAAATGGAAAAAGAATAAATTTATTTGTTCCTAATGATATGAAAAAAGATTATTTAAGTGAAATTGGTTATGGCTCATTAATGGGTTTACTTAAAAATTATGAAGTAATAAATCCGATTGTAACATCAACAAATGATGCATTTAACAGACTTAAGCCTAAATTTGAAGCTCCTGTCTGCATAGTCACTTCTTTAGGAGGAACAAAAGAAGCACCATCTAGAAACAGATCTGTGTTAGTTGGAGTAATAAGAGATGTATCCAGTCCTCAGGCTACGAGATTTGAATTGAGGTCTCCAAATCCATTTTCAAACACATATCTTGTAATCGCATCATCCTATCAAGCTATGTTAGATGGTATCGTAAATGTAGTAGAAGCTAAAATGTCTACTCAAGATTTAGAAAATGAAATATCAAAGAAATATGGCGAAGATGCAGTATATTTAGAAAAGGATAGAGAGTACAGAAGCGAAGAAGATGTTTTTGAATGCTACACTGAAGAAGAAAGAGATAAGCTTTATGGAAAGGCACCTGCAACTGTATGGGAAAATGTAAAAGGATTCGATTCCAATATGTCTAAGCAGGAGGTTCTTAAAGCAGGTGATGTTTTTACCGATGAAATTGTTAATTCATTTAGAATATGCACTATTGAAAAATGGAAAAATGAACTTAGCGGTAGAATTATTCACAATAATATAGCTCTTTTAAAAACATTTGTTAAACTTCATAGTGAACAAGACCATGCAACAGATTTAGATGTTGTTACATGGGAAAAAATCATATATCTTAAGACTAAGCTTATGAAGGACAGCATGACAAAAAAATGTATATTTACGAAAATAAAAAATGCATTAGAAGAAGGAGACTATGAAACTGCTTCAGATTTGCAAAAAACAATGAATGAAAAAATGACTGAAATTAGAGCATTATATATTGAATATAAGAAAAATATTTTTTAGTATAAGAGAATATATTAAGTAGAATCATTTGATTTTACTTAATATATTTTATATTTAACATATGTAAAAAAATGCACATTATGTTTATTTATGAGAAATTTACAAAAAAATTTGCAAATTACTGTTTACAAATTAGCATTTTTGTGCTACTATGGAGCTATAATCTAAAACGTATTCCCTTTATGCAAATTTTGATTTTGGGGCTGCATTTTAGTTTAGTGGCGTGATTCAAATTTTTTAGATATCAGAGGGAGTAGACTTATTTTAAAAATGATAACGTTTTAAATTTTTAGTGGGCTTATAATATAAAATAGCAATTGGGGCTATAATTATTCTTTTATCATTTTATAATAAAGTATATTGTATGTTTAAAAAATAACAATCACGTAAATATTATATTGTGGAGGGAAAAAATGAATAAAGAGACAAAGCAAAAGAAACAACCGACATTATTACTTTCTATCTTACCAGTAGTTATAACAATAGCGTTGTTATCTGTTTCTATTATTAAATATGGAGCAGATGTTCATATGCCATTGCTTATGGGTGCGATTATTGCAGGTGCAATCGGAATCTTTTCTTTAGGTTTTACTTGGAAAGAAATTGAACAAGGAATTATAGACTCTATAGGAAGCACAATGCAAGCTATATTAATACTTGCAATAGTTGGTTCATTAATAGGAGTTTGGATACTTGGAGGAATAGTTCCTACACTTATCTATTACGGTCTGCAAATATTATCACCAACATTTTTCTTAGTTGCTTCAGTTATTCTTTGTAGTATAGTTTCACTAGCTACAGGTAGTTCTTGGACTACAGCAGGTACAGTTGGTGTTGCTCTTATAGGAGTTGCACAAGGTCTTGGTATCTCTACACCTTTAGCAGCAGGTGCTATTATATCAGGTGCATATTTTGGTGATAAAATGTCTCCAATGTCAGATACAACTAACTTAGCCCCAGGTATGGCAGGTGCAGAATTATTTGACCACATTAAGCATATGTTCTACACTACAGGAGTTTCTTATAGTATAACTCTTGTTATTTTCTTGATAATTGGATTTAGATATGCAGGACAAGAGCTTGATGCAGGCTCAATTAATGAAATTTTATCTGCTATATCAGGCGCTTATACTGTAAACCCATTGCTTATGTTAGTTCCAGTAGTGGTTATTGTAATGGTTGCAATGAAAATTCCTGCACTACCAGGATTAATAGTTGGTGTAATTTTAGGTGCATTATGCGCAATTTATCAAGGCGGAGATTTCGGCAGTATTCTTGATGCACTACAATGGGGAGCTGTTACAGAATCAGGTAATGAAATGGTTGATGAATTGTTAACTAATGGTGGTCTTCAAAGTATGATGTGGACTATATCATTGATTATGTGTGCTTTAACATTTGGTGGAGTTTTGGAGAAAACTGGTATGATGGCTGTTATAGCAAACAAATTATTGAATTTTGAAAGAAGCACAGGGTCTTTAGTACTTGTAACAGTAGTTACTTGCTTATTTATTAATATTCTTTGTGGAGACCAATACTTAGCAATAGCTCTTCCAGGTAAAATGTACAAAGAAGAATACCATAAGAGAGGCTTAGCTCCAAGAAACTTATCACGTGCTCTTGAAGATTCAGGTACTGTAACATCAGCACTTGTTCCATGGAATACATGTGGAGCTACAATGTCTACATTCTTAGGAGTTCCTACATTATCATATATGCCATATGCTTTCTTCAACTTGTTAAGTCCAATAACAACTGTTGTATTTGCATTCTTAGGAATTACAATTATGAAGTTGGAAAATGATCCATCTGCTCCAGAATACATTGGACCTAAAAAGGCAAAAGCTTAATTTAATAAATGTAAATTACACACGAAACCCTGTAGTTAACTATAGGGTTTTGTTTTTTGCTTACATCTTGCACAATATATATTTTATGTTATATAAAAATTTCAAAGTAAATATAATCACTTGTATTTTAAACATTTTGCAAGATGATTTTTTTTTATGTCATTTACAAACCAAAACCATGAAAACGTTTTATGGATATTTGTAAATTTTTTTATAATGCCATTGTGCCTATTTTGAACATTAATTTTGTATAATTAATTTTTTCATTGTAATACTAAGATTAATTGTAAAATTAAAAAGTTAGTATGTGACAGATAATAAAAATTTTGGAGGAAATAAATGAGTAAAGATACAAGAGAGAAAAAGCAGCCAACATTGTTTATATCAATAATTCCTGTAATTATAACAATTGTATTGTTGTCTGTGTCAATTATAGTTTATGGGGCAGATGTTCATATGCCTTTATTAATGGGGGCAATTGTTGCAGCTGTTATAGCGATTTTTGGATTAGGGTATACATGGAAAGAAATTGAACAAGGAATTTTAGATTCTATTGGAAGTACAATGCAAGCTATATTAATTCTTGCAATTGTAGGATCATTAATAGGTGTTTGGATAGCAGGTGGTATAGTACCAACAATGATTTATTATGGATTACAAATATTATCACCAACATTTTTTTTAGTTGCTTCAGTTGTTTTATGCAGTATAGTTTCGTTAGCAACCGGTAGCTCTTGGACCACCGCTGGAACAGTAGGTGTTGCACTTGTAGGTGTAGCTTCAGGACTTGGAATTTCAGTTCCTTTAGCAGCAGGCGCTATTATATCCGGTGCATATTTTGGAGATAAAATGTCGCCGATGTCAGATACTACAAACTTAGCACCGGCTATGGCAGGGGCTGAGTTATTTGATCATATTAAACACATGTTTTATACAACTTCAGTTTCTTATGTAATAACTTTAATTATATTCTTTATACTTGGATTCAGATATGCAGGAAGTGAATTGGATACTACGACAATAAACGGAATTTTAGATGCTATATCAAGTGTTTATACAATAAATCCATTGCTTATGTTAGTTCCTGTAATAGTTATTGTAATGGTTGCTATGAAAATTCCAGCCATACCGGGATTAATTGCCGGAGTAATTCTTGGAGCGCTTTGTACAGTTTATCAAGGAGGAGATTTTGGTGCTATATTGGATGCACTTCAATATGGAGTTGTAACAGAATCCGGAAATGATATGGTTGATGAATTGTTAACCAATGGTGGTCTTCAAAGTATGATGTGGACTATATCATTGATTATGTGTGCTTTAACATTTGGTGGAGTTCTAGAAAAAACCAATATGATGGCTGTTATAGCAAACAAATTGCTAACTTTTGCAAAAAGCACAGGTTCTTTAATACTTGTAACAGCAGTTACTTGCTTATTTATTAATATCCTTTGTGGAGATCAATACTTAGCAATAGCTCTTCCAGGTAAAATGTACAAAGGAGAATTCCATAAGAGAGGGTTAGCTCCAAGAAACTTATCTCGTGCTCTTGAAGATTCAGGTACCGTAACATCGGCTCTAGTTCCATGGAATACATGCGGAGCTACAATGTCAACTTTTTTAGGAGTTCCTACGTTAGCGTATTTACCATATGCATTCTTTAATCTTTTGAGCCCTGTAGTAACTGTAACATTTGGGTTCTTTGGAATTACAATTATGAAGCTTGAAAATGATCCAGCTTCACCAGAATATATTGGAACAAAAAAATCCAGATAATAAAATAAATAAAATCATCTCTTCAATAATAAGGGATGATTTTATTTTGTTACGATTTTATATGTTTATGTTTCTTCTTTCAATCTTAAATCCTATATGTTTTTCAATTGAAGATAAAGTTTCTAAATCTTTTTGTGCTGCAAATAAACATGTATAACCATTTTCTCCTGCTCTTCCTGTTCTTCCTATTCGATGTATATATGATTCTGCGTTTTCTGGTATATCATAATTATATATATAATCTACACCGCTTATATCAAGACCTCTAGAAGCTACATCAGTAGCTATTAAGTACTGAATGTCACCATTTCTAAAAGATTTCATTATTTTTTCCCGTTTAGATTGGAGTATATCACTATGAAGCTTTTCACAGTTATATCCTTTTTTATGCATTGATTCCTCAAGTTTATCAACCCTAATTTTTGTTCTGCAAAATATAATAGCCATAAATGGTCTATCATTGTCTATTACATTAAACAATGCATCTTGCTTTTTTCTGTCAGTAGTTTCCACAACTTGTTGCCTTATATTATCAAGTGTTATATTATCGCTTTGTATGGTAATATATATAGGGTTATTCATATACTTTTTAGCAAGACTTTCAACTTGATGATCTATTGTTGCAGAGAAACATAGTGTTTGTTTTGTTTTTGGCGTGTGATTAATAATACTTTCAACTTCTTTTTTAAATCCCATTAAAAGCATTTGGTCGGCTTCATCAATAACAAGTGTTTTAAGATTATCTAAATTAACAGTTTTCCTTCTTAAATGATCTAAAAGTCTTCCTGGTGTTGCAATTATAATATGTATATTTCCTTTTAGTTTTCTTATTTGAGCAGCTATATCTTTTCCGCCGTATGCAGACAATATGTTTAGTTCTTTTGCTTTTTTTAATTTCATTGTTTCATCTGTAATTTGTATTGCAAGTTCTCTTGTAGGTGTTAAAATAAGCGCCTGAACTTCCTTTGAACACGGAGTTATATTCTCAAAAATTGGCAGTAAAAAGGCTAGTGTTTTACCAGTTCCGGTTTGTGCCTTTGCAATCAAATCTGAATTTTCTTTAATAATACCAATACATTTTTCTTGTATGGGCGTAGGGTGAGTTATTCCATTTTTCTTCAAAATATTTATGATACTTTCATCTATTCCTAAATCTACAAAATTCATTTTTTTACCTTTCATCATTAATATTATTTATATATAATATTATAACATGAATATACAATTTATACTAAAATTTTTATTTAAATATTTTATAAATTACATATTATTGGAAAAAAATATTGACAAGCTAACGTTTTCGTTATATTATTAAGTAATAAATAAAAATACTATATAGCTTAAATTTGTTTAAAAATACAAAATTAATTATATTGAAATATAATCATCTTATGTTATCAGGGGATATTAGGAGAGTATTATGAATTCAAATTTTAAATATAAAAATGAATTAAACAAATTGATTGAATGTGAAGAAAATTTTGAATTTTTTATGAATTTAGCAAAAGAAAATGTACGAGCCACACCGGAAAAGTTTAAAGAAGATTTTGATAAGGTGCTTGAATTTGCGAGGGAAAACAATCTCAACATTGCTATGGGGTGGTCATATTATTATTTAGGCTGGTATTATTTTGACCTGTCTAAATATGATGAGGCAATAGAAAATTTTTTGTTGTCACATGATTCTTTTGAAACTATTGATTGTATAAAAGGTTTAGTTTATGCTTGTAATGGTTTAACAAACATTTATTGTCAAATTGGACAGTTTAGGTTGGCAAATGAATGGGGATTAAAAGGGATTTCTTTGGCTGAAGAAATAGATGAAAGAGAAGAACTTGTAACTCTGCTTATAAACATAGGAATAAATTATATACAAATGAAGGACTTTCTTAAATCTAAAGAAGTTTTAAACAGTATAAAATTAATGAACTATGAATTAAACAAACGCCAGCTGGTAGCATATAAACTATGCCTAGTTGAAATAGAAATTAATATAGGAGATCCGGGAATTGCACTCATTCATTTGGATGAGGTGTCTAAAATAGATGATGAATTAACTATTGATACAAGTGATGCTTTTAAATTGAAGGGTATGGCTTATGTTAAAATAAATGAATATGAAATGGCAAAGAAAGAATTTATAAAAAGTTATGATTTTTCTAATAATCAGGGTTATACATACGAAAAATGTTGTGCTATGATAGAATTGGCAAAACTTAGCTGTTTAATGAAAAGACAACATGAGGCCGTTAATATATTGAGTGAAGTTGTTAATATATCCAAATGCAGAAGATTTAAAGTTGCATTAAAAGAAAGCTATCATTTATTATATAAAATCTATAAGGAACTTGGTAATTACACGAATTCTCTATCATGCCTTGAGGAATATATTTCAATAGATGATCAAATATATGATTATGAACAAAATCAGTTAATGGCAAAAATGAATATTAAACATACTAAGAGAGAAGCTGATTTATATAAACTATTGTATGATAAGACAGAGTTATTATCTTCTATAGGACAAAAAATAATTTCAAACTTAGATATAAATTCTATAATTGATATTATAAGCAAAGAAATAAATAAGTTAATAGATACGGATGTTTTTGGTATAGCTGTATATGGTGAAGAAAGTGGTGAAGGAGTTTACCATTTCATAAACAAAAGCTTACAATCGAAATATTATATGAAGTTTAACATTTCTGATAATTCTTCATTTGGAGCATATTGCATTAGAAATAAAAAAGATATTATCATTAATAATGTGGAAAAAGAGTATTATAAATATTCAGATTTAAATTGGGATAGATTTATGTGTAATGAAATGGAAAAATCATTAATATACACTCCATTGATAATTAAAGACAAAGTAGTTGGAGTTATGACAGTTCAAAGTGTTGCCGAAAATGCTTATGACAAAAATGATTTAAATACATTGAAAATTATTGCAAACTATTCTGCTATAGCATTAGATAATGCAATAACTTATAAGAAAGTTGAAAATATTGCAACTTATGATAATATGACAGGTTTCTTAACTAGATTTGAAATTATACGACTTGGGGAAATTATTCACGAAAAACATAAGGACAAAAATACTTGTTTTTGTGTAATAATGATAGACATTGATAATTTCAAATCCATAAATGACTCTTATGGACATGTTTGCGGAGATATAGCTCTGAATATGGTTACAAACTCAATTTCTAAATGTATAAGAACTACAGATTATATTGGTAGATACGGTGGTGATGAGTTTTTACTTATATGCCCGGGAGCAGAACAAAAAGAAGCAATAGAGGTTGCTGAAAGAATTAGAAAAACTATATACAATAGTGAATATTTAATAGGTGAAGGTATAAAAGTAAATATAACACTTAGTTTAGGGGTATATGAATTCACCAATACTGAAATGTCATTTATTGACGGGGTGGAAATGGCTGATAAGTATTTATATAATGCTAAAAAAGGTTCAAAAAATAAGGTTGTTAGCAAATCAAAGCCTAAATGTATTCAAGTTTAATATATTATTGAAAAAACAAAAGCATAGAAATATAAACTTTACACAAAGTTTACATTTCTATGCTTTTGTTTTTACTGTGGTGCTATATATTTAGGACAAGAAAAATAAAATAAAGAGGAGATATTTAAAATGAAAATAGCAAGAAAATTAATAATAGTGATTTCATTAGTATTAATGGTAACATCAGTGTTTGTGGGATGTGCAAAAAAAGAAACACCATCTGCACCGGCAACGGAAACGTCGGCATCAAATTTTAATTCAGATAAAGATATTACAGTAATTGCAAGAGATTCTGCATCTGGCACAAGGGGAGCATTCCATGAACTCATGAACATAAAAGTTAAAGAGGGAGATACAGAAGTAGATAAATTGGTTGTAGGAGCACTTGAATTTGATGGTACAGATAAAGTAATCACTGCAGTTGAAGGAGATAAATATGGCATTGGATATATTTCACTAGGTTCTGTAAGTGATAGAATTAAAGCATCAAGTGTAGATTCTGTTGAAGCAACAATTGAAAATGTAAAAAATAAAACATATAAAGTAGCAAGACCTTTTCTACTTGTAACAAAAGGTAGTGAAAGCGAATTAGTTAAAGACTTTTTAAAATTTGCTGATTCTAAGCAAGGTCAAGAAATAGTAGAAAGCAAACATTATATATCATCAGTTAGCTCTCCGGCTGAATATACTTCATCTAATTTATCCGGGAATATAAAAGTTGCTGGTTCAACATCTGTAACTCCGTTGATGGAAACATTACAAGAAGCATATCAAGAATTGAATCCAGGCGTAACATTTGAAATGCAATCACAAGGTTCATCTCAAGGAATTAAGGCAGCTATTGATGGAACATATGATATAGGAATGAGTTCCAGAGAATTAAAAGATGAAGAGAAATCACAATTAAATGAGCATACATTAGCTATTGACGGTATAGCAGTTATATTAAATAATGAAAATCCAACTTCAGACCTGTCATCAGAAAATATAACTAAAATATTTACAGGCGAAGTAACAAAGTGGTCAGAAGTTGCTAAATAAGAGAATGGTTAAAGATAGCAAATCAAACAATATAAAAGAAAAGCTAATGCAGTATGTGTTTTATACATCTGCATTAGTTTCGGTGTTAGCTGTAATATGTATATGTCTTTTTTTGCTCATGAGAGGCATACCGGCTATTGCTGAAATTGGGTTCAAAAATTTTATCTTTGGTCAGAAATGGGCGCCTGTAGATACACCGCCGTCATTTGGAATACTATCGATGATAGTTGGAAGTTTGTATGTAACAGCAGGCGCAATTGTTATAGGTGTTCCGATTGGAATAATGTGTGCAGTTTTCTTAGCAGAATTTTGTCCTGCATATTTATATAAATTTGTTAAACCGTCAGTAAATCTGCTGGCAGGAATACCTTCAATAATTTATGGTTTTTTTGGGATGCAAATTGTAGTGCCTTTTATAAGAGAATCTTTTGGTGGAAATGGGTACAGTATACTTTCAGCATCAATTATATTGGGAATAATGATATTACCTACAGTCATATCAATTAGTGAGTCATCTATTAGAGCAGTTCCGGAAACATACAAGGAAGGTTCTTTGGGTATTGGTGCTACAAAAGAAGAGACTATATTTAAAGTTATTTTACCAGCAGCTAAATCAGGTATATTAACATCTATAATACTTGGAATTGGCAGAGCAGTTGGAGAAACAATGGCAGTCGTTATGGTTGCCGGAGGGTCAGTTATGCCGCTTAATAAAATAGCCTTATTAAAACCGATTAGAACTTTGACAGCTAATATTGTTACAGAAATGAGTTATTCTTCAGGACTTCATACAGAATCATTAATAGCAACAGGTGTTGTTTTATTTGTTTTTATAATAATATTAAATGCAACACTAAGTATAATTAAATCAAGTTCTAATAAAAATTAAATGGCATTGAAAGGAAATGTACTATGGAAAATTTTATGAAGAGTAATAAAGACAACATAAAAAAGAGAAAAATTAAGTCATTGTTTTTGAAAAGTATAGTGTTGTTCTGTGGGCTATTGACAGTTTCAATACTTGTATATATATTGTTATTTATTTTAATTAGGGGCATACCTAATATTAACATGGAATTTTTATTTGGAAGTTATAATTCTGAAAGTTTATCTGCATTTTCCTCAATAGTTGCTACTGTTGTTATGATTGTTTTATCTTTAATATTGGCAGTGCCAATAGGAGTGTTTTGTGCCATATATCTTACTGAATATGCTAAAAGAGGAAATAGGGCAGTTAAGGTAATAAGATTAGCGGTTGATACATTAGCCGGTATACCATCCATTATATATGGTTTATTTGGAATGATATTTTTTGTAACTTTACTTGGTTTAAAAACATCAATTTTATCAGGAGTGTTTACTATAGCTATTATGATTTTGCCTTTAATTATTAGTTCGTCAGAAGAAGCTATAAAAGCTGTACCTGACATATATCGTGAAGGAAGTCTAGGGCTTGGAGCATCAAGATTAAGGACAGTATTCAAAATAGTTTTGCCTTCTGCTATGCCGGGTATATTATCAGGGATAATATTAGCAATTGGACGTATAGTGGGTGAAACGGCAGCTCTTATATTTACAAGCGGTACAAATGTTATGAAGATGCCAACTTTAAATTTACTGGCATCACAGAGAACTTTGGCTATTCACATGTATATGCTTGCAAGTGAAGGATTGCCTCATTCTAAGGATATGGCATTTGCTACAGGAGCAGTGCTGATAATAATTGTGTTTATGGTAAACTTTGCAACAACACGTCTTGCAAACAGGCTTGGGAGGCTAAATAATGAATAATACAGAAAAAATAAAAATAGAAGATGTTAATTTATATTACGGTGATTTTCAAGCGCTTAAAAATATAAATATGACTATTAAGGAAAAAGAAATTACAGCATTTATAGGCCCGTCAGGTTGCGGAAAATCAACCTTATTGAAATCGCTAAATAGAATGAATGATTTGGTGGAAGGGTGTAAAATAACTGGTAAAATATTACTAGACAGTATAGATGTTTATAAAGATTTAGATGCGGTAGTCCTAAGAAAAAGGGTTGGGATGGTTTTTCAAAAACCAAATCCATTTCCAATGAGTATATATGAAAATATAGCATATGGTCCAAAAACTCATGGTATTAATAAAAAATCACAACTTGACGAAATTGTGGAGCAAAGTTTAAAATCTGCAGCTATGTGGGATGAAGTAAAAGATAGACTTAAGAAAAATGCCCTTGGACTATCAGGTGGACAGCAACAAAGATTATGTATAGCAAGAGCTTTGTCTGTAAACCCAGAAGTTCTTTTGATGGATGAACCTACATCAGCATTAGATCCAATTTCCACTATGAAAATAGAGGACCTTGTTCTAGAAATAAAAAAGAAGTACACTATAGTGATAGTGACTCACAACATGCAGCAAGCAACAAGAATATCTGATAAGACAGGATTTTTCTTGCACGGAGAGGTTATAGAATTTGATAAAACAGAGCAACTTTTTTCTTTACCTAAAAATAAAAAAACAGAAGATTATATAACAGGAAGATTCGGTTAATATTTCTAATAATGCTATGCAGCTTTGAAATAAAATAGTATAATTATATATGTTAATTGCAAATAATGGAGGTATTAAATGAGAGGAAGATTTGATAAAGAACTTGAAAATCTAAATTTGGAACTTATAAAAATGGGTGGGCTTATAGAAAATTCAATTGAAACAAGCGTTAGGGCTCTGATAAATCAGGATTTATCACTTGTAAAAAGGGTTAATGAATATGAAACTGAAATAGATGAAATGGAAAAAACAATTGAAAGTCATTGCCTGAAGCTATTGCTTCAGCAACAGCCGGTGGCATCAGACTTGAGGCTGATTAGCACTGCTCTTAAAATGATAACTGATATGGAAAGAATAGGGGATAATGCTGAAGACATAGCCGAAATTTCTGAATATATGGTTAATCAAAAATTTATAAAAAACCTAGTCCACATACCACAAATGGCAGAAGCAACAATAGGAATGGTTAGAAAGAGCATAGATGCATTTGTAAATAAAGATAAAGAATTAGCATTAGAGGTTTGTGCATCTGATGATATAGTTGATAATTTGTTTACAATAATAAAAAATGAACTTATAGAAAAAATACAAGAGGACAAAAATAATGGTGAACAAGCTATTGATCTTTTAATGATAGCTAAATACTTTGAAAGAATAGGTGACCATGCTGAAAATATTGCAGAGTGGGTAATATTTTCAATTACAGGAGAACATATATACCAATAACATTTAGGAGAAAAAAATGAAGTTAATATATTGTGTTGAAGATGACCCTGGAATAAGAGAACTAATATCTTGTACATTAAATACAGCTGATTTTACAGTGATAGGATTTGAGGAACCTCAAGGCTTTCTTTTGGAATTAAAGAAAAAAATACCTGACCTAATTTTATTAGATATAATGCTTCCAAAAACAGATGGCATGACTATACTAAAAAAATTAAAACAGGACTCTTTATATTGTGATATACCGGTTATTATGCTTACTGCTAAATCAATGGAAATAGATAAAGTTAATGGTTTAGAATCAGGTGCAGATGATTTTATAACAAAGCCTTTTGGGGTGTTAGAATTAATTGCAAGAGTTAAGGCTGTTTTGAGACGTTCCGGAAAGAGCCAAGAAGAAAGAAAGGTATTGGAATTTAAGGGTCTTATACTTGATTATGATAAAAGGGATGTAAGCTATGACAACAATTCGATTATGTTGACATATAAGGAATTTGAGTTATTATTTTATTTGATGTTAAATAAAGGAATAGTTTTTTCTAGAGAAAAAATCCTGCAGAAAATATGGGGATATGATTATGAAGGAGAAACTAGAACAGTTGATATGCATATAAAAACAATTAGACAAAAAATTGAATTATCAGGATGTCCCAATTATATAAAAACAGTAAGAGGTGCAGGTTATAAATTTGAGGAGTAATAGATATGAAAAAAAGGGTATTTTATACAATTGTTATATTATTAGTAATTACAGCAACATCGACTTGTGCTTTAACCTCTTTGGTGTATTATAAATTCTATGAGAAAGAAGCTAAGGATCAAATTAAAACTATTGTTAGCCTTACATCTAATAATATAAATGGTTGGAGTGACAACGCCCATATACAAAATTCTATATATCGTATTGTAAAATCCGTTAATTACAGAATAAGAGTTACTATAATTGAGGAATCAGGTAATGTAACATATGACAACTTTGCCAAATATGAGACTTTAGAGAACCATAGAAACAGACCGGAAATAGAAAAAGCCTTTAACGTAGGTTATGGAGAAGACACAAGATTTTCTAATACACTAAAAAACGATACATATTATTATGCTGTGAAATTAGATGATAATACTGTATTGAGAGTGTCCAGAGAGTTAAGAAGCATACGAAATATGTTTATAAGTACTACACCTATTTTAGCAAGTTTTTTTCTTATAATAATACTAATTTCTCTTATTGTTGCATCAAATATTACAAAAAAAATAATAAGGCCTATAAATCTTATTGCTGAATCTTTAGATGATTTATTAGAAACTGATAAATTGAATGTTCAAATAGATATGTATGATGAACTTCGCCCATTTGCTCATAAAATGAGAGAGCAAAAGCAAAGAATAAATGAATATATAAAAGAAATAGAATATGAAAGAGATACTATTGGAAATATAACTGAAAATATGAGAGAAGGTTTTATTTTACTAAATAAGGAAAGGGAAATTTTATCAATTAACGCAAGCGGTAAGCGTATGATAGGAAATATAAAATTTGATTTTTATGAGCATAAAAATATGATTGAACTTACAAGAAATGCTGAAATATTAAAAAATGTAGATGCATCTATAAATGACAATAAGCATATTGTTTACGATGCAGATTGTAATTCACATCACTACAGATATTACTTTAGCCCTGTATCAGAGAGAGCAAATAATAATGTTGATGGTTTAATGATTCTAATTGAAGATGTTACATTACAAAAAAAATCAGAAATAATGAGAAGAGAATTTTCTGCCAATGTATCTCATGAGTTAAAAACTCCATTGACAACTATGATTGGTTTTGCTGAGATGATAAAAGAAGGACTAATAACTGATTCAGAAAGTATAAAAAAATATTGCGGCATGATTAACAATGAAGGATTAAGACTTATAGCTCTTATTGAAGATATTATTAGATTATCTAAAATTGAAGAAGGGGTAGAAATTGATGATAATGTAATAAACCTGAAAGATATTAGTAATGAGGTGTTCAATTTACTAAGTGTTAAAGCTAAAAATCGAAACATTAAATTACTTTCAAATATAGATAATGTAAAGATGAAAGCAAATAAAAGCTATATAAATGAGCTTTTATATAATCTTGTGGATAACAGTATTAAATATAATAATGACGGTGGAAAAGTAGAAGTAAATATAAATAAAAATAAGGGTGCTGTAAATATTGTTGTAAAGGATAGTGGATTAGGAATTTCCGAAGAACATTTAGATAGGATATTTGAAAGATTCTATAGAGTTGATAAAAGCAGATCAAAGGAAACAGGCGGTACAGGGCTGGGATTGTCCATAGTGAAGCATATAGTTGAAGCTTATCATGGAACAATAGAGATTAAAAGTAAAGAAGATGTTGGTACAGAAATTAAAATTAAATTTTTTGATAATTAAGAAGTAAAACGGGCAGATGTTTTTTACTTCTTTTTTTACAACTATTTACAATTCTATTGAAAATAACTTAAAAGTAAAATATAATAAATTATTAAACTAAATAAAGGGAGATATGAAATTGGAAATTAAATTATTTTTAGATAAAATGAATGATGAATTAATTAATATTAGACGAGATTTTCACATGAACCCTGAACTTGGCAACTCTGAATTCAGAACTATGAAAAAAATTTGCGAGTATTTAGATTCTTGGGGCATAGAATATAAATCTGGTATTGCAGGAACCGGTGTTGTTGCAGTTATAAGAGGTAAAAAATGCGGTAAAACAATAGGAGTTAGAGCAGATATTGATGCATTGCCGGTTACAGAAGATAACAATATATCATATAAGTCATTAAATTCAGGCATAATGCATGCTTGCGGACATGATGCACATACTGCAATAGCATTAGGTACTGCTAAAATATTAAAGTTTATGGAGTCAGAATTAAACGGAAATGTTAAATTTTTCTTTCAGCCGGCAGAAGAAACTACAGGTGGAGCTGAAAGGATGATTAAAGAAAATTGTTTAAAAAATCCTGATGTTGATTATGTTATAGGCCTTCATGTAGATCCGGGCATTAATACAGGAAAGGTAAATATAAAATACGGAAAAATGATGGCAGCATCTGATGAAATAAAAATAATTGTCAAAGGTAAATCATCCCATGGTGCACATCCTCACGAAGGGGTAGACCCTATATTTATAGCTTCTAACTTGGTAGTATCACTTCAATCAATAGTAAGCAGGAATATATCTCCCCTTAATTCAGCAGTTTTTACAATTGGGAGCATACACGGCGGAACTGCGGGAAATGTTATATCTGATGAAGTAACAATGACGGGTATATTGAGAACTCTTGACCCAGAGACCAGGCTATATATGAAAAATAGAATTAAAACAATAGTCGAAAATGTATCTTTGGGATTAGGCGGTGAAAGTGAGCTGCTAATAAGAGAGAGCTATGGAGCACTTATTAACAATAATGAGGCGGTTGATACAGTTAGGGAAACTATGGAGCGTGCACTTGGCACAGAAAATGTATTGATAGGTGAATTTCCAACAATGGGAACGGAAGATTTTTCATATTTTTCTCAATCTGTAAAATCTTGTTTTTATAATTTAGGCTGCAGCAATAAAGATGAAGAAAAAGTATACCCTCTTCATTCAAGCAAGTTTAATTTAGATGAAAATTGCCTTAAAATAGGAGTAGAATTACAAACAAGAAATGTTCTTTCATTGCTAAATAAATAAATTTATATTGTAAAATAGAACAAATATTGTTACAATTATATAGTATATTTAAATATTATGCAATAAGAAACAAGAAATGAGTGTAAAGAATGTTTGGATACGTAACAATAGATAAAATGGAATTAAAATTTAAGGAGTATTACAGCTATAAAGGATATTATTGTGGTCTGTGTATGTCTTTGAAAAATAAATACAGTAATTTAAGCAGAATGACTTTAAACTATGATATGACATTTTTAATATTGCTGTTAAGTTCTTTATATGAACCAACAAATAAAACATATAATTCAAGATGTATTGTACATCCAAGTAAAAAACAATTAATAATTCAAAATGATATTACTGATTATGCTGCTTCTATAAACATTATTCTTTCATATTATAATTTAAAAGATAATTGGGATGATGAAAAGGATATAAAATCACTTATTATGGCAAGAATTTTAAGAAAAGAATTTAAAACTGCAAATTCTATATTGCATGCTAAATCAGAAAAAATAAGTGAAAGAATTAAAAATATTGCTTTGCTGGAAAAACAAGAAACTGATGACATAGATAGTGTTTCTAATGAGTTTGGACACCTGATGGAAGAAATAATATTATATAAAGTGGATGTTTGGGAAAATACACTTAGAAAACTTGGATTTTTTCTTGGTAAGTACATTTATTTATTAGATGCCTATGAGGATATGGAGAAAGATAAAAAAAATAATTCATACAATCCATTTAATAATATAAATGTTCAAAATATTGATGAATATGCTAAGGAAATTTTGATGTTAAATTTATCATTTTTAAGTGAACAACTCGAAAAGCTGCCATTAGTTCAAGACAAAGCAATTATTGACAATATACTATATTCAGGAATGCTTATGAAAATTAAAGAAACATCAGTAGATAAGAATAAGAAGGAGAAAGTAGATGAAAGATCCATATGAAGTATTAGGGTTGCAGAGAGGTGCAACTAAAGAAGAGGTAAAACATGCCTATAGGAGGCTGGCTAAAAAATATCATCCGGATATGAATGTGGATAATCCACTTGCTGACTTGGCAGAAGAGAAATTCAAAGAAATACAACAGGCATATGATGAGATTATGAGCGGTTCAAGTTCCAGTTATCAATCGAATAGTAGTTATTATAACAATGGCTCTAATAGCATTTTTACTTCTGTAAGACAGCAGGTTAATGTAGGCAGATATCAAGATGCTATAAGGGCATTGAACAATATTTCGGATAGAAATGCGGAATGGAACTTTTTAATGGGAGTATGCTATGTTAATTTAGGTTCAACCGGACAAGGAGTTCAGTTTGTTCAACGTGCTGTTAATATGAATCCTGCAAATATGGAATACCAAAACTTTTTAAATCAGATTATGAATATGCAAAGAACCTATCAAAACAGAACATACAATTATGGTAGGGGCGGTTCAAACAGTGCAGACTGCTGTACTCAATTAATTTGTGCAGATTGTTTATGTGAATGCTTGGGAGGAGATTTGATTTCATGCTGTTAAAAAGCAGAGATATAGCATATTTAGGAGTATTATTAGGAGTAAATCAATTATTT